>Ga0256406_1000292_pt1 | contig 94696 bp, 77 predicted proteins | sample RumenRJG_03DNA_FD_185986 | JGI IMG/M metagenome (GOLD analysis project Ga0256406, IMG submission 185986) | Bovine rumen microbial communities from Lethbridge, Alberta, Canada - RJG_03 | ecosystem: Host-associated > Mammals > Digestive system > Stomach > Rumen | place: Canada: Alberta | collected...
CGGCCGCATCAGGCCCTGAATTACGAAACGCCGGATAAAATCTACGCCAGCTGCTTCGCGGCATAGCTGCAATCACAAACACACTAAAAAATTTTCAAAGTGGTCTTGACAGCTGGCCCATTATACTTTCTCTCCGCCAACTCTAGTAATCGGGTCCGAAAAAAGTGCCATGCGTCCATAAAGCTTAAATTGAATCTCATTACGCAAAATATCAACTCCTTCAAAGGATTATGAAATCATTTGCCTGTTCTTCCTGTTTAATACCGTAATTAACATCATAATACTCTTTACGCAAGGCTGGTATCCCCTGTTCCGTTAGACTAATGGCCCCCCACTCTCTTAATCTATTCATTTCATATGAAAACACATTTACCATATACTGTTGTGCTTCTCTAAGCTTTTTCTTCATCAGTGGTAAAAATCCTGCTCCTTTATTAAAAAACTCAATATAATCAACGCCTTTACCATAAGGGACTAACACACCCTGCGTTCCAGCAGCTATGACATAAAAAGCTTGTCCTGCATCGCGAAAAGCCTGTGCTCCACATAACTGTGTAAGCGTGGACTCATCACCATGCTCCCAACAAGCATGGATTCCGGCTTGATTTTCTGATAACAAATCAAATATAGTATTGCAACTCTCACGTATCACAAACTTCTTTTTCCGTTCATCCTGTTCCCTGTAATAATACTGAAAATATTGTTGCATAACCTCAGGCTGCAGAATATCATTGCAATCCAACTTATGCAGCATCTGTCGCGCAATATATGCACCCTGCTCCAAATCTGGCAAACGAGTCAAATTTTCTCCTTGTAAGTCAAAAATATACACATTACCACAATCACATTCACCATGCCGGTTGCAACGTCCCGCTGCCTGCGCCAAAGAAGGAAATCCTGCCATAGCGCGATACACTGTGGCAAAAGATACATCCACGCCAGCTTCTATCAACTGTGTACTAATACATATCATAGGCTTGGCAGTTGCTTGTTTGCGCATAACTTGCAGTTGGTCGCACATCTGCGATATAACGGCTTTGCGATGCGCAGGACACATTTTCGTGCTCAAATGTAATATATCTACCTTCTGCCCTGCTTCTTGGGCCAATTTACGCACCTGGGCATATATGTCATGCGCCTCCGCTGTAAGATTAACAATACATAAAACACTGTGGTCATGCAAAGCCGACTGCAATAATTTAGCACTTACCATATCGACGCTAATAGGCTGTGGCTCATAGTGAAAATGCACTCTTTGCAACGCAAGGAAAATATGAGGTAAGTCATTGACCATTTCACCGATACTTTCCATAGCCACAGATTGAGCCTTTAGGGTCGGTTGCGTAGCCGTACAAAGTACCGCCGTTACGCCACACATATCCTTGAGGAAATTTACTGCTTCATTGAATAAATATAGGCAGTTTACTGGCAAAGTCTGAATTTCATCGAAAATAATAATGCTATCTGTTAATGCCTGCATGCGCCTTGCGGTTCTACTGCTACCGGCAAACAAAGTATTTAAAAACTGTACCTGCGTAGTAAAAATAATCGGCGTATCCCACCGCTCCGTCAATATTTGTTTCTGCGCTTGGTCCACTGCCTGTGCATCTTCTGGCAACAATACACTGGCATGATGTTCAAGAATTGCACTATCACACTGAAATAACTTTCGTATATCCTGTGCATTTTGGTCAATAATACTAGTATAGGGAATAACCACAATAATTCTGCGTTTATGATATTTTTGCCCATGTGCTAAAGCATAACGCATAGAAGCATAGGTCTTACCAGAACCGGTTGGGACAGACAGTGTATATATGCCCGGTTGCAAACCAGCAGCCAACAGACACTGTTCGCTAATTTGTCGTCTGGCCAACGCAACCGTACGGGCTTTACCCGTGTCCGGTATGCTAAAACTTGCTAATTGTTTTTCCAGCTTATCTGCACACTGCTGCCACAGCGCCATCTCCTGCCACTCTGTATGCCATGACTGCTGACTATCATACTCAGCCGTATCCAGCCAATCAGCATCAATCAACCAACTGAAAAGCAGACGTTCTAACATGCCCCAGTAAAAAGTATAGCGTTGAACCTGACGGTCATTCAATCCGCTTGCTTTGCCATACACAACTAGACTGTCTGCCAATCGCATGATTTTCCTATCAAGATTATGTATTTCCTCACTAGCCGCGGCAAACAAAGTATCAAGTTCTTTACGGGAACAAATAGTTGAAAAGAAATATTCCTCAACTTCTTGCACACGCGCCAACGATTCCTCATCCAACATGCGTCGCAAATAATCTGATTTACCTTCCACACTCAATAAATTCAACAAGCCTGAATGATGCGAACATAGTGCTAAGCCAATGTATTCTATGACTTGTGCAGTTCCCTCTTGCTGCCCATATAGTTTCTTTAAAAACTGGGCTCCCCCAGCTGCATGAGAAACACTGCCACGCATACTATGGTCATGTGGATGTTCTACGGACCAACGCAAATATTGTTGAAAATCCTGACTTGCCTTAAGTATGTCATGCAGCAACCCCGTCAATCTGGCCACATGTTTTAAACCTAACGGCTCAGCAGCCTGCTCCATATAAGACGCTACATGTTGCAGGTGAGTTTGCAAACTCTGTTGATACAACTTGCCAGACTGGTCTACACGCATATGCGCAATAATTTCCATAGCTATCCCTCTTCATAAGCAATAAATATCTATAGAAAAAGCTCCAAATATGCAGCCTTATAAGATACTGTACACATATTGGAGCTTATCGAACTATCTATTCATTTTTCGCAAACAACGCCTGGGCGAACTCCTCGGCGTTGAAGGGGCGTAGGTCGTCTTGCTGTTCGCCGACGCCAATCCATTTCACGGGCATAGCGAGCTGGCTCTTAATGCCGATGACGACGCCGCCTTTGGCGGTGCCGTCGAGTTTTGTGAGCACGACGCCGGTGATGGGCGCGGCCTTGGTGAAGAGCTTGGCCTGGCTCACGGCGTTCTGGCCGGTTGTGGCATCGAGTACAAGCAGGGTCTCATGCGGTGCGCCCTTGATTTCGCGGCCGATAACGCGGTTGATTTTCTCGAGTTCCTGCATGAGATTAGCTTTCGTCTGCAAGCGGCCCGCCGTATCGACAATGAGCAGGTCGATGCCGCGTGCCTTGGCCGCCTTGACCGCATCAAAGGCCACAGCAGCAGGGTCAGAACCCTCCTGATGACGGATGACTGGCACGCCCGCGCGGTCACCCCAGACCTGTAACTGGTCGATGGCTGCCGCGCGGAAGGTATCAGCGGCCGCTAACATAACACTCTTGCCCTGTGCCTGGTAGTAGGCGGCCAACTTGCCGATGGTCGTGGTCTTGCCCGCACCGTTGACACCGATGACCAGCATGACCGTAGGCCCTTCAGCCGCCATGTGCATCTGGTTGGCGTCCTCACCTTGCGTCAAAAGCTCTGTGATACGCGCCTCAAGGAAAGGTACGAGGTCTTCTGGTCCGTTGATTTCCTTCTTTTTGATACCCTTGCGCACGGATGTCATGAGCTTTTCCGTTGTCTCCACGCCCACATCAGCCATGATGAGTGTCTCCTCGATTTCATCGAGCAAATCCTCATCGATATCCGCATAACCGATGACGAGCTTTTCTATTTTATTGGTAAAGTTGTCGCGGGTCTTACTCAGGCCCTTTTTCAACCGATCAAAAAATCCCATATTATAGTTGCTCCTTTTCTACGTACTGCACAAATATGTTAGCACGCGAAAAATTTTTAATCAAACTGCCAAACGCCTTTGCATAGCGGCGCGCACCACGTTCGCAGGTACATCGTTACGTGAAATCACGTGCCCAATATCCGTCATAAGAACCCAGTTCACCTTGCCGCCTACAGTCTTTTTATCGTGAAAAATGTCGGCATACATACCCTCGACCGTACAACCTGCTGCCTGCAACGGCAAATGCAGCGCCGCGATGAGATTGTTCACGCGGTCAGCCGTGGACTGCGGAATGAGGCCGAGCTGCACGCTGATGTCAGCCGCCCCCGCCATGCCGATAGCCACAGCCTCGCCGTGATTATAACGCACATAGCCCGTTTCTTTTTCAATCGTATGACCGATGGTATGGCCGAAATTGAGAATACGGCGCAAACCGGACTCCTTTTCGTCCTGGCTCACGACTGCCGCCTTAATCTCACACGAACGGGCAATCATATGACCAGCTGCCGCCGGGCTGAGTGACAAAACGTCTGCTTGATTATCTTCCAAGAATTTAAAGAAAGCCGCATCATAAATAATACCATATTTGATAATCTCGCCCAAGCCCGTGTAAATCTCACGCGGTGGCAGCGTGCGCAGACAGTCGAGCTCGATAAAAACCGCATCCGGCTGATAAAATGCGCCGATGAGGTTTTTGCCAAGCGCATGGTCTACGGCTACCTTGCCACCCACACTCGAGTCCACCTGGGCCAGCAGGCTGGTAGGCAGCTGCACGAAAGGCACGCCGCGCATGTAGGTTGCAGCGATAAAGCCCGCAAGGTCGCCCACGACACCGCCACCCAATGCGAAAATCGGTGAACGGCGGTCCAAGCCAGTTTCGATACAACGCGTATACAGCCGCTCGGCCTCCGCGAGATTTTTCGTACTTTCCCCGGCTGGCACCTCGGCGAGTTCCGGCTCAAGCCCAGCTGTACGCAAGAGCTGCATGACGCGGGAGGCATAATGCGGCCCCACGTTGCTGTCCGTCACGAGCAGGGCACGGCTTGAATATCCCTGTCCCTGCAACCAGCGCACGAAGGTATCTGTGAGTCCATGACCAATATAGATGGTATAACTATCCTTGCCCAGCTCCACCCGTACAGTTTGCATCTTAGGCATGAATAACACCTCTACTCCGTAAGTAACGCAAAATCTTTTCTACCACTTGCAACGGCGAGAGTGTGCTCGTATCTACTACACAGTCCGCCTCCGCGTAAAGTGAGGCCCGCTCGGCCAGCAACTGCTCAATAGCCGCCCGGCGGTCGCCAGCATCAGCACCATCGAGCACGGGGCGGTCGCCGCGTGTCTGCGTGCGTTCGAGGATAGCATCCACATCCGCCCGCAGGCAGACAATAACGCCTGACGCCCGCAAAGCCTCCATATTAGCAGGGTCTTTCACCGTGCCGCCGCCCGTAGATATGACCGCGTTACGCCGCCCCGCTACTTCCAGCACCGCTTGATGCTCCAGCGCACGAAAAGCCGCCTCACCCTGTGTGGCGAAAATTTTGGGTATACTGCACCCCTGGTCTTTTTCAATTTTCTGGTCGAGGTCGATAAAGGCACAGCCCAGCTTTTGTGCCAACATGCGCCCCGAGCTCGTCTTGCCCGTGCCCATAAAGCCGATTAACACGACGTTTTTCATGCCTTGCACCACGCTTTCCTGATGCGCTCACGATAGGCCTGCATGGCATGTTTAAGGTCACAAATGGCGTCACTGCCAAATTTCTCGCAGACTGCCCCCGCAATAACATAGGCCAGCATGGCCTCACCCACTACGGCTGCCGCCGGCACCGCACAGGTATCACTGCGCTCCTTGCAGGCGAGCACGGACGTATGACTCGCCACGTCGACAGAATGCAGGGGCTGCATGAGGGTAGGAATCGGCTTCATCGCCGCGCATACCACGATTTCCTCACCGTTGGTCATGCCTCCTTCGAGCCCCCCCGCCCGATTCGTCTTACGATAAGGCATACCATCGTCAGCGAGAAAAACTTCATCATGTATTTGGCTCCCCGGCAAAGTACCACAGGCAAAGCCTGCACCGATTTCCACGCCCTTGATGGCCTGAATCGACATCATTGCTGCCGCAATCTTTGCATCGAGCCGGCGGTCCCACTGAATGTGACTGCCGAGCCCCAACGGCACGCCGCGTACCGTAACCTCAAATACACCGCCAAGCGTATCCCCTTTAGCCTTCGCGGCGTCGATAGCGGCACGCATCTGCCCAGCCGCCTCTGCATCGAGGCAACCGACCTCCGAGGTATCTGGCTCCCCCAGTCTAGTGCGGTCAATTTTAGTCACGTCCGCCTTCACCCCGCCGATTTCCAATACCTGCGAAACGACCGTCATGCCCAGCGCGCGCAAAAACTCCTTACATACCGCGCCCACGGCCACACGCATAGTGGTTTCACGGGCACTGGAACGCTCGAGGATATCGCGCACATCGGCGCGGTCATATTTCAACACACCGGTAAGGTCTGCATGTCCCGGCCGTGCCGCCGTGACCTGCGGCCCCTCTGGCTCACCGAAAGGTGCCATCCGGCCGCCCCAGTTGGCATAATCTTTATTCACAACCTGTAGCGTGATAGGACCACCCAACGTACGACCAAAACGCACGCCGGACACGACCTGAACCTTATCCTGTTCTATCTTCATGCGGCCGCCGCGCCCGTAGCCCTGCTGCCGTCGCGCTAAATCGCGGTTGATGGCTGCCGCATCGAGTTTCAGCCCAGCTGGCAGTCCCTCCAGTATGGCCGTCAGGCAAGGCCCGTGCGACTCACCCGCCGTCATAAAACGTAACATCGTCATACCTTACACCTCATCAGAAACACTCGGACGGGCGTTCCCCTGCCTGCCCTGTTGATATCTTTTTATATGATACAAAATTCGGCAAGCATTGTAAAGTATCACCAATCACTGGCGGCAAATGTCAATTATCATCCGCAGGTGTCTCTACAGGCATGGCAAAGGCTACGAACGTCAATTCACAATGCAAATGCCCGTTGGTGCTGGTGATACTCGCTTCCTCCAACTGCAAGAACCGCCCTGATGCCTCCAAAGCACGCAGATAGGCCAATAAGGAAAAATAATCTGCCTCACAGCTAACTTTGACTGGCTGACGCATAACTTTTGCCTGCGGCTGCAAGGGCTGCGGTGACACTGCCGTCAGCTGTATCCCTTGCGCCAAGGCTGTCTGCTGCAATAGCGATAACAAGGCACCTGTATCTGCCGTATCGGGCAAGGCCGCATCAGCAGTCTGCTGGGCTGCTACTAATTTTTGGTCCTGCCCCTGTTCCAGATGCGCCGTCCTATCCTGTTGGATGAGTGCTACCTGCGCCTCGGCCGCCCGAGCAGCCTGCCGCTCCGTCGCCCCTGCTGCCTGTAAGGGCCGATGTACCGCAAAATACAGTATACCTAAGCATACCACCGCCAGCAAAATATATAACGGCCCATAATTTTTCTGCTTGTCTGGCAAAACCGCACCTCCTCGCCTGATACCCCAGCACCTCTATAACTTGAGCTGAAAGCTGATACTGCCATCGGCCTCCTGCCGTGATTCAGCCAGCTCAACTCCCTGCGGGAATACCGCCTGCTCCCGTCCACAAGCCTGCAAAAAGCCCGTCAAAGCCAGATAATCGGTGGCCCTGCCCTTGAGTTGGCAACTGCCATCCGGCTGCAACTGCAACTGTTCCACCCAAATACCATCCGGCACCAACGTACCCAGATGTACCAGTAAACTGTACCAGGCTGAACGCTGTGCCGATAGCTCCTGCAAAATCTGCGCCTTAGCCTGAGCCCGCTGGCGCACCCCCTGCCGCACGGTCATCGCCTTTTGCGCCGTAGCCAGTTCCGCCAGCTGCTGCTCAGCTGACTGCCGCGCCTGACGCGCTGCATAAAGCACACACAAATCCCTGCCCAACAAAAAGCCGGCGCACAGCAATACCACCACCGCCAGCCCCCAGCGTAGATAGCGTACATAACGTGGTGTCGTCTGTTTTTGCCAAAACACCACCTCCGCCGCCTCGTCTGCCCCTTGGACAAACATGCGCACGAGCTCCAAATCCGCTGTCTGCAAGGCCGTGCGCAACGCTGTCAGCCTTGCCTGTGGCAGGGCCGCCGTCCACACAGTATCTGCCTGCAGCCCTACACTCGCAATCGCGTACTGTTCGGGCTGCAGGCCACTGCTTTGCAGCTGGTCGGCCATCTCCCAATAGGCGGCCTCCCGCTGCTCCTGTGCATTCAGCCCTGCTGGCAGTTCCGTCAACAGTCCCATGCACCAGGAGGCAGGCAGTTGCAACGCCAACGGCATATCCTGCCACCCCTGCCGGTCGATAACGCCGCGCACTGCCGCAGCCACACCCTCTGCTGCCTGCAACTCCTCCGCCTCTACAGGCCACTGCGCCCTGACCTTTTGTCCACTGGTATTTTCCGTAATAACCAACTGTCCCTGTGGCTCGATTTGCACCAAGATACGCGCAGATAGCAACTCCGTCTGTGGCAATTTGCCGAACACAGCTGCTGACCATTTTTGTCTCAAGCTTTGCCAGCCATTTACCAACTGCTCACGGCACATAGCCCAACCAAACATAACCTTCGCCTGCCTCTTTACGTGCCACGACCGCGCGCCGCTCTGCACCGATAATCCCCGTATGGCCACGGTAACGCGCCGTACTGATGATTTCATAACATAGCGCGTTTTGGTAAATATGCCGGTTACCCACCTGCATATCCAACTGCGGCTGATAGCGTAAGGCTACCCGCAGCTGCACGGGCTGCCCGCCACAATCCTGCTGCGTCTCCCGCACCTGCACTACGGTCTGCCGTTTATCGGGCAGAGCCTGCGCATATACTCCCGTCGTCAGTTGCTGGGCCGTCTGCATCAGTGCCGCATCGGCCAGATACCCTAAGCGCCATTGCTGAATGTGCAGCTCGTTTTGTGCCTGCTGACGCTGCAAAAAAGCTTGCAAGCCCAAGCCGAGCAATAGCAACGCTGCCAGCAACAACAACGCCAATACCGAGATAAAGCCTCTTTCTCCGCGCATAGTTACCCGCCTTTCACCCCTGGCCGCACATAGGTAAGCGTACGCAACGTATAGCTGTGCCCACTCACCATACTGCGTCCACGCAAGACTACGGCATAGAGATTAGGTCCCAGTTTACGGCACTCAAATGTTTCCACCGTTACACCCGCCAGCATGTGATTACCCGTCAGCGGATGACTGTCGTAGCTATAGACTAATTTCCAAACGCCCGTGACATTGTTGAGGTAATAGGCTTGCCACTGCACCTTGCCCTGGTCATCGGCATGTGCCACCTCCAGGCGCGATTTTTTCCCAGCCCGTACGAGATAGACCTGCCGGGCCGTCCGCAAATCCCCCTGTACACGCTGCATAGCATAGGTCATTTCTTGTTGCAGCTCAGCGTCAGCAAAGATATACGCATAGCGTTGCAGGCCCCACAACGACGCAGCAGCTATACCGCCGAAAAGCATAATAACCAAGGGCAAGCCCACCAAGAGTGTAACGGCGGCATAGCCCGGAGCATTACGGTGCAGCAGCATCTGGCATCACCTCTCCCGTAGTGGTAAATGACCCCACCGTACCCGCGTTCTGCCAGTTAACGGTAACTTCTACTTGATAATTGCCCGCCGCCTCGGCCTGCACCTTGGCCTGCACCTGATAGCTGCGACCATCCAGTTCCAGCCAATCCGCCGCACCGAGCCAGTTATATTGGCCTGGGGTCAGCGTCTGCTCTGCCGCTGCTGCCTGCATATAGGCCAATTCGCTCTGCGCTAACGCCATCGCCTGCATGCGCGCGCCGGTTTGCTGCTCCATACGCTGGGCTTGCACATAAAGCCCCAAACAGCCCAACATGGCAAGTAACAGGCAACCGCAAAGCACACTCTCCAGCCAGATAAAACCAGCCTCGCGATTCCTTGTCCTGTCACAGCGTAGACACATGACACTCACTTCACACTCTCCTAAACAGCAGGTTTATCCACACGGCAACGGCCATCTATCGTCACGATGATTTTGCGCTGTACCTCACCACAAGAGATATAAAATACCAAACCAACCTCCTTCGCCTCGCCCGTCGGTTGAAAAGTCACCCGATAGGAGCCCGGTTCCGCATAACTGCTGTCGGCCGTGACCTTGTAACTCACCCCTGGCATAGCTTGATGTTCGATGAGTTTTTGCTGCGCCGTATCACCACCGGCGAAAATGACATAACCGTCCCGATGCAGCTCCAGACAAGCCTGAGGATACACTGGCCAGTCCTGCTCGGGCAAATGGCTGTTATACTGACCATCCAAGGCCTGCAAATAACGTAAGTTCGCCAATAGCGTCTCTGCCTCACGTTCCGCCGCAGCCACGCGGTAAATGTGCTGCCCCAGCGGCAAAGCCGCAGCAGTCAGCAGAGCCAAAGCCGCCACTAATACGAGCAATAACAACAACGACTGTCCCGTGTTCTCCCTTGCTGCCGTTAGCATAGCAACGCCTCATACCACAATAGCCAAGGGGCTCCAAAGAGATAGACCAGCCATGCCGCTACTCCCAGAAAAGGGCCAAAGGGAAGCGTGCGCTTACGCGTACCCGCCAGCAGCAGGACCAGTGCTGCCACACCACCCAGCACAAAGGCCAGCGCCAACATGAGCAGGCTGGCTTCCGCGCCTAGCCACAGTCCCAGAGCCGCCCCCAATTTCACGTCGCCGCCCCCGAGACCACCCCGCGAGAGCCAACGCAAAAGCGCCAAAGTGACCCCACCGACGCAAAGCCCCAGGAGCGCACTGGTCCAGTCCGATACAAAGCATAAGCGGTAAAAGCCCGCCCCCGCCGCCACGAGGAGCACCCAAACATCCGGCAAAATCCCCTGCCGCACATCGTAGCCGCTGAGCACGATAATACCTAGCGCCAGCGGTGCACCGCCCACTAAATGCCACACCGCGTTCATTTGCCAAAATCACCCGCCGTATGTGAACCACAATAGGCACGGCAAACCGTTGCAGCCTGCGTGCTGCTAGACGCACTGTCCGACTTAATCGTATATGCCGTATCCTTAGCAATCGTCTCCACTTTGCCATCACGCAACATGCAGTCACCCACGGGCGGCTGTAGCTTATCCGCATCATTGAGATACGCCTTCATGTCATCCAGCGATGTAGGCGCTTTACCCATATCATTCTGGTACATGACTATCGCCGCGTCAATCGTGGTGAGGTCCGCCTCAATCCGCGCCGAACGTGCGCCAGCCATGACCTGGGTAATCTTTGGTACCGCCATACCAGCCAAAATAGCTACGATACTACAGACTACCAGCAACTCCAACAACGAAAAACCACGGTTATCCTGCAACATATTAACCCCTCCTCTGTTGAATATGACCCTCCAGCTACAGCCGCATATGGCCGTAAAAAATCAGTCCAGCTCAAGTGGACTTTGTCTTTCTATGTCCATCTATTCTACATTGTTGACAGATTTCCTTCCAGACAAAACAAAAAAGTAAAAATTTTTTATGCACGCAAAAAGAGCCTTTCAGCGCAAATGCCGAAAGACTCTTTTGTACAAAGTATTACACTTATTGCTTTTTTGCCGCATATGGTGACTGGTAATTGTCAAGTGCTGTATTCACAGCGGCCAGCAGTTTTTGCCGTGCTTCAGTGAAAGGAATATCCTTAAAGCCACAGCCTGCCGCCCGCACGTGACCGCCACCACCAAATTGCTTGCAGATAGCCGCCACATCCAGGCCTGTAGAGCGCATGCTCACACGGATTTTCTTTTCTTCCTTTTCCTTCATCACCACGGCTACATCCGTACCCTCGATGACCCGCACCATATCGATGAGGCCCTCGGTGTGCGTGAGTTCTGCCATCTGTGTATGGTCGAGAAAGACACCCGCAGCCCGGCCATCGTGCCAAAGCTCGATGCCATTCATAGCTTTCGCCAAACTCTGCACATCGGCAAAAGGACGTTTCTCCAGCGCCTCGCTGATGACGTTCGGCACCACACCCACGGCCAGCATATCAGCCGCTGCCCGCATAGTATGCGCCGTCGTATTGGAAAAACTGAAGAACCCCGTATCCGTGGCCAGACCGGTATAAATGCACATCGCCATCTCCTGGTGTCCCGCGAAGGGCACGCCGAGCAAACCGATGAGCTCATAGATGATTTCCGCGCAAGCGGCCCGGCTGCCATCGACATAAGCCCGCTCGGCCTGACCATCGTTCGTGACATGGTGGTCGATGTTCAACACCGGTGCGGCGCAAAGCTTCGCAATGCGTCCCGTGCGGTCGAGCGTCGTATCAAGTACGATGAGCAAATCTGCCCCCGCAATCGGCTGTGGCTGCTCTTTGTCAGGACGCTGGATAGCTGTACAACCAGGTAAAATGTGGAACGTCTCGCGAATATCGTCATCGATATAGACACGGCACGTTTTCCCCAGATTTTGCAGGCAATGGCTCAGCCCCAAAGCCGAGCCGATAGCATCGCCGTCCGGGTTGATATGCGCCGTGATAACGATGTTCTGCGCCTGCTGTATGGCCGCAGCTGCCTCCTGTAAACTTATCTTCATTTATTCTACTTCTTTCGTGGCTGATGCCGCATCCTGCTGAATTTTGAGCAGCAACTTTTGAATATGCGCACTATAATCCAGCGACTTATCCAAAGCAAAGGTGAGCTCTGGCGTAAAGCGCAGACGGATACGGTGACCAACCTCCCGCCGGATAAAACCGAGGGAACTCTGCAAGCCCTTCCAGGTATCCGCTATCTGCTGCTCACTGCCCATAATGCTCACGTAGACTTTGGCTTCGCGCAAATCACCAGTGCATTCCACAGCGGTAACGGTCACGAACCCAATACGTGGGTCTTTCAGTTCACGCAGGATAATCTCCGAGATTTCCTGTTTCATCAACTCCTGGACTTTTTCTACCCGTAGCTGGCTCATGGAACTGTCACCTCTTTCTCTAGGTTTATCAAAATAATGATATTACGTCATAACGCTATAGCGTTATTCTTCGCTCTCCTTGGCCTCGTCTTCTGCCGCAGCTTTAGCCTCTTCCTCGGCCTTACGGCGCTCGGCCGCGGCCTTGTTGGCATCAACAATCGAGACTTCAACCTCCTCGAGCGTATAGGCCTCGATGATGTCTCCCTCGTGGAAATCGCGGAAATCGACAATCGAGATACCGCACTCATAACCAGCATTGACTTCCTTGACCTCATCCTTGAAGCGGCGCAGGGAGTCGATTTCACCATCGAACACCTCGACGTTGTCGCGCAGAATACGAATCTTGGAGTTGTTACAGATTTTGCCCTCAAGCACATATGAGCCAGCGACCAAAGCCTTGGAGAATTTCATGACCTTGCGGATTTCTACGCGGCCCTGAATGACCTCTTTGTACTTAGGCTTGAGCATGCCGCTCATAGCGTCCTTGACATCGTTAATCGCATCGTAAATGACGCGGTAGTTGCGGATATCGACATTCTCCGTCTCCGCCGCCTTGCGCGCATTCGCATCGGGGCGTACGTTGAACGCGATAATGATAGCGTTCGCGGCCGAAGCCAACATAACATCCGTCTCGTTGACTGCACCAACGCCAGAGTGCACGATGCTCACGCGCACTTCGTCGTTCTTGTTGAGCTTGAGCAGGGAGCTGGAGAGTGCCTCCACCGAGCCCTGCACATCAGCCTTGATGACGATATTGAGGTCTTTGATTTCGCCTTCCTGAATCTGATGGAACAAATCGTCGAGCGAGACTTTCTTGGCCTTGATGAGGTTGTTGCGCTGACGCTCGATACGCGCCTCCGCGATGGAACGGGCCTGTTTCTCTTCGAGTACCGCCAGCACATCACCAGCCGCCGGCACATCGTTGAGACCGAGAATCTCAACTGGCACCGAGGGACCGGCCTTTTTCACATTGCCGCCGTGCTCGTTGACCATGGCACGCACCTTGCCGTAGGTGATACCGCAGACCACAGAGTCACCGATACGCAGCGTACCGTTCTGCACAAGTACCGTTGCGACCGGGCCGCGGCCCTTGTCGAGTTTGGCCTCGATGATGACACCACGCGCATCGCGGTTCGGATTGGCTTTGAGTTCCTGCACCTCGGCCACGAGCAGTACGTTCTCGAGCAAATCATCGATGCCGATACCCTGCTTCGCCGAGATGGGCACCATAATCGTGTCGCCGCCGTATTCCTCCGGCACCAGCCCCTGCTCCATGAGTTCATTTTTCACGTGGTCGGGGTTCGCGCCCGGCTTATCAATCTTATTGATGGCCACGATGATGGGCACGTTCGCAGACTTCGCATGATGGATAGCCTCGATGGTCTGCGGCATGACGCCATCATCCGCCGCGACGACTAGGATAGCGATATCCGTAATCTGCGCACCACGCGCACGCATCGCCGTGAACGCCTCATGGCCCGGCGTATCGAGGAAGACAATTTTCTTGCCGTTGCAGTTGACCTGATAAGCACCGATATGCTGCGTGATACCGCCGGCCTCGTGCTTCGTCACATGCGTGTTGCGGATACGGTCCAACAGGGACGTCTTACCGTGGTCGACATGGCCCATGACCGTGACGATAGGTGGACGCGGTTTCAGCGATTTCGGGTCATCCTCAATCTCGGGGATGAGCGTCGGATCGACATCTGGCGGCAGCTCCTCACAGCTCACGCCGAACTCAGCAGCCACCAGAGCCGCCGTATCAAAATCGATTTCCTGGTTAATCGTCGCCATGACGCCCATGAGGAACAGCTTCTTGATGACCTCAGCTGCCGTGCAGCTCATCTTCGAAGCGAGGTCCTTGACGGCAATGGTCTCGCCAACTTTAATATGCGTTGGACGGGCGATTTCCACCTTCTGCTGTGGATGTTTATTGCCGCGTTCACGTTTGTTGCGACGACTATTGCGGCGCTCATTAGCCCGTGCCTCGCGGCGGCCTTCATTGCGCTCGTGCTCACGATTGCGGTCTTTATCCTTGTTACGGCGTTCCTTGCGGTTACCCTCGTTACGGCCACCAGCCGCAGCCTCCACCGGTGCCGCCGGTACGTTCAAACGACGGCTGCGCCGGTTCTCACTACGGTTGTCGCTGCTCTTTTCCTCGCTCTGCTCCTGATGATGGTCAGGTTTCGAGACAATCTTGAGGCCAAAGTGCGGCTTGCTGATAACCGGCTTCTTGGGTGCCGGCTGCTCAGCCTTGACTGCGGGCTGTGCCTTTGCAGCAGCCGGCTCTGCCTTGGCAGCAGGCATCTCCGCCTTTACCGCTGGCTTCTCCGCCTTAGGTGCCGCTGACTTAGCCGTCTGTGCAGGCTCCACCTTAGCGCTGCGGGCCTTTTTCGGTGCCATATGACCGGGACGGCCATCAGCTACGCTATAGTCAATCTGCGGTTTGGCGGCCTGCTCACGCTCTGCTGCCTGCTTTTTCTCAAACGCCGCTTTGACCACTGCGTACTCATCATCACCCACACTGGTAAAGATGTTTTTCACCGGAAAATTATTTTTAACCAACAGCTCCAGAACGACCTTGCTATCTGCCTGGAACTCTTTCGCCAATTCATAAACTCTGTATTTTGACATCAATCCACCCCCGATAGTTTAGCTCATATGCTTTTCCTCCAACAGTTCACTTAGCTTTCGGGCAAAACCCGCATCCGTGAGTGCCGCCATGGCGCGGTACTCTTTGCCGAGACAACTGCCTAGTCTCTCCCGGTCTAAAACTTCTGTATAAGGAATACCATATTTCTCTGCCATTGCCTGACAGTTGTTTTTCGTTTCAGCTGCGGCATCCGTCGCCACGAGCAACAGCACCGCTTGTTTTTTTTGCGCCGCCTGTTGTACGGCAAAGGCTCCCGACACAATGCGCCTGGCCCTTTGGGCCATACTCAGCAGGTTCGTGATACGCTCGCTATTGACCGCCATCACTGACCATCCTTAGCGGCTAGTTCCGCACGCAACTGCGCCGCCAAGGCTTCGTAGACCTCCGGCGCTATCTTACTCGCAAAGGAACGCTCAAGTCCATGATTTTTGCGTGCCAGCTCAAAGCACTCCAGACTGTGGCAAATATAGGCGCCACGCCCGGGCATTTTCCCCGTGGTATCCACGGCATAGGTGCCCTCCTTACTGCGCACGATGCGCAGGAGTTCCTTTTTGGGCTTGCTCGCATGACAGCCCAGGCAGAGCCGTTGCGGGATTTTCTTCACTTTCATGTTACTCACTCTTCATTCTCAGCCGTGAAGGAAGCATCGCTCTCAACCTGCACCTCATTCATGCCGGCTTCGAGTTCCTCACCCTCTGCCTGCGAGACGCTCTTGATATCGATTTTCCAACCAGTGAGCTTAGCCGCGAGGCGGGCGTTCTGCCCCTCCTTGCCAATGGCCAGCGATAACTGGTAGTCCGGCACCACCACGCGGGAGACCTTTTCCTCCTCGTTAACGGCAACCGACACGACTTTAGCAGGGCTCAAGGCGTTGGCGATGAACTTCGCCGATTCCTCATTCCACTTCACAATATCGATTTTCTCACTGCCGAGCTCGTCGACGATAGCCTGTACGCGCAGGCCCTTATGACCAACGCAGGAACCCACGGGGTCAACATCGGGGTCGTTAGACCAAACGGCAATTTTTGAGCGGTTGCCCGGCTCACGCGCCACGGACTTGATTTCGACAATGCCCTCCTGAATCTCCGGCACCTCGAGCTCGAACAAGCGTTTGAGCAGGCCGGGATGCGTGCGGCTCACCACAATCTGGGGACCTTTGGTCGTTTTCTTGACTTCGACGATATAGGCTTTGATATGGTCACCGTGCTGATAGCTCTCCGTCGGGATTTGTTCCGGCGGCGTGAGCACGGCTACGGTCTTACCCAGGTCAATGAAGACGTTGCGATTCTCCACGCGCTCTACGAGGCCGCTCACGATATCACTCTCACGGCTCGAGAACTCCTCGTAGATGATGCCACGCTCTGCCTCACGGATGCGCTGTACCACCACCTGTTTGGCCGTCTGCGCGGCCACGCGGCCGAAGTCAGCGGGCGTAACCTCAATTTCGATAACATCGCCCACCTCATAGTCCGGTTTCAGCGTGCGCGCCTGAGCGAGAGAAATCTCCTCAATCTCATCCACCGGCTCCTCCACCACGGTCTTAATGGCATACACATGGTAGTGACCGGTATCACGCGAGAGGGTCACGCGGACGTTCTGCGCGGAGCCGAAATTGCGCTTATACGCCGTAATGAGGGCAGTCTCAATCGCCTCGAACAAAATTTCGGGGTCGATGCCCTTTTCCTGTGCGAGCTCATGCAGGGTGTTCAGGAACTCCTGCCCATTGTCCTGGGGCTCGGCTTTCTTCGTTGACTTTCTGGTTCTGGCCAAAATCTATATCCTCCTCAATTTGTATTTTGCTGATTAAAAATCAATGTGCAGACGAATCTGCGCGATTTTTGCCAAAGGAATGCTGCGCGCATCGAGCTGCAAAGTCTTAGCCGCAGCATCGTATCCCTTGAGCTCGGCGGTGAAGGCCTTTGCCCCGTCCAGCGGCGCATAAAGGGTCACATCCACCTGCTTGCCCTGCTCACGTACGAAATCACGTTCCTTACGCAGTACGCGGTCAATTCCAGGGGAGGAAACCTCCAAAATATAACTATCAGGAATGACATCCGCCTTGTCGAGCTCTGCCTCCAGCCGTTCGCTGAGGGCCTGGCAATCCTCAATGTCGATACCGCCTGCTTTGTCGATATAGACCCGCAGGTACCAGTCAGCACCCTCTTTGACATACTCGACATCGACGAGCTCGATTACGTCCTGCCCCGTCAACAGCTGCTGAGCCATGGCCATGACCGTATCTTCGACCTGTTGTTTTGCCATCTTCACACCTCCCGTCTGCACAGAAAAATCTGCCAAACATAATATAAAGAGTGGACGCAAGCCCACTCTTTACCGTAAAAACTTAATTTAGCGTTCATAATCGAACTATAGAGAGTATAACACGGACGCCAGCATTTGTCCAGCGTCCGTGTTAAAAAACCACTATTTAGTTAGGCAGCGCCGCTGCTCAGATGATTTTATTGTCGCGCAACACTTCCTGTACGCTCGCAGCGCTCTTCTTGAGCAGCTCGACCTCAGCGTCCGTCAAAGGCACGGCCAGACGTTTCTCTACGCCATCCTTGCCAATCATGCTCGGCAAAGAGAGCGAAACGTCCGTGATACCGTACTCGCCGTGGAACGGCATGGAGACTGGCGTTACGATATGCTCGTCGTTGAAGACGGCACGTGCGAGACGGCAAGCACCAGAGGCAATACCTGTATTCGTCCACCCCTTGGACTCCAACACATCGTAGGCCGTCTCCACAACCTCGTGGCCCACCGCCGCATAGTCTAGCGGGCCCTCATGGTCGAAATAGTTATCGAGCTGGTCGATGGGGATGCCGCCGATATGCAACAGACTCCAAGCCGGGAAGCCGGAGTTGCCGTGCTCACCAAGCATATAGCCCTGCACGTCGGAGGGATTCACATGGTAGTGCTTGCCCACGATATATTTGAAACGCATCGTCTCCAGCGTCGTACCCGTGCCGAACAGACGGCCCTCGGGATAGCCGAACTTCGTGGCGGCCAGATGCACCATGACATCCAACGGGTTCGTAATCATGATGAACACCGCGTCCGTCGTGTACTTCACGACCTCAGCCATGATTTCTTTCATTACCTTCGTGTTCTCACGCGCCAGCGACAGACGCTCATGGCTCACGCCAGCCTGGATGCTCGGACCCGCCGCGCAGATGATGACGTCTGTATCTTTCAGGTCAGCCCAAGTACCCGAATAGACATTAACGCCCGCCTCCAAATCGGTGGACATCGCGTGCATCATATCGAGCGCCTCACCATGCGCCACACCTGGTTTCGTATCGATACAGACAATCTCCGGTGCGAGGTGCATCGCCACGGCCCGTGCCAGTACCGCCGACCCCACATGACCGAGACCGAGAATCGCAAGTTTATGTGTACGTTGCATAAAATAACCCCTTTCCGCTGGGCAGCCAGCACGCAAACATTACAATGTAACAACTATCAAGTTTTCCCTGTCTTGTTGTTATGAACAATACTAGCACGCCATAGCATGTCTGTCAATGCTTTCTGTATACAAAAAGACAGTTAAATACATTTTTCTTGTCTTTAACTGTCTCAACACTCTACTATATGTATTTTTCCATTGGCTAAATGTGCCCATGTATTTTATTGGCACAAAGCACAAAGCTCACGCACACGCTGGGCGATGTCCGGTGCTGTAGTAATCTCCGAGACGAGCGCACAGGTCGTGGCTCCAGCTGCCCGCACCGCCGCGAGATTGTGTGCCTTGATGCCGCCGATAGCCGTAAAGGGATGCTTGGCCTGTGCCGCCGCATAGCGGATATAGTCCAGCCCCGTCACAGGCGCGGGATGGTCCTTCGTCTGGGTTGGATAAACCGGGCCGCAGCCGATGTAGTCTATGATGGACCCCAAAGCATTGCTGGCCGCTAACTGCGCTGCATTATGTGTGGACAGCCCGACGACCATCTGCTCACCCACGAGCGAACGCACTACCTCGGGAGGCAAATCTTCCTGCCCGATATGCACACCATCCGCAGTCACCGCCAAGGCCAGGTCCACGAAATCATCGACGATAAATAGGGCCCCGTAACGGTCACAAAGCTGCCTGATAGCCAAACAATCCGCATAGCGCTCGCGGCCGCTCTTCTGTTTTTCCCTATATTGCACAATGCGGGCACCACCTGCCAACATCGCCTCAACTGTGTCCACGACCCGCCGCCCACACGAGAGCGGCTCGGCCGTGATGGCATAGATGGGTGAGCTCTGGAAAATACGCATAGCCTCTTGTCTATTCATTGCTTGCCTCACACCATGCACTGCCAGTCTTTGAACACAGGCTGATATCCTTCCGCATAGAGCATGGCTGCCATCTCAGCCGCACTCCGCTTGTCGTTTATATCGAACTGGCTTTCCTCATCTGCCTCCGCTGCGCGCCCCCCCACGGCGGTTGACGAACTGCCGGACATCTTCGTGACCCCTAGATATACCAGATGGTCCCGCATGACCTTGCTCTCGCGCGTGGAGACTGTGATGCCTGCCCGCGGCATAAACAGGCGGAACGCAAGGATATACTGCACGAGTCCCACATCATCGATAGGACTGCGCGCCTGGAACCCCGCCACACAGGGGCGCAGACGCGGCGTCGAGATTGCCACCTCGATATCTTTATACTTATGCTGGAGATAGTCTGCATGCACGCCCGTAAAGAACGCTTCCTGCCGCCAATCAGCTAACCCCAGCAGTGCCCCCAGCCCGATAGTACGCATACCCGCGCGGGCCGCCCGCTCCGGCGCATCGAGACGGAACGCATAGTTGCTCTTGGGGCCAAAGGGATGCAACGGCCCATAGGCCTGCTCATCGTAGCACTCCTGGAACATCGTCATGCCATCGGCACCGGCGGCCACCGCCCGCCGGTACTCATCCTCGGTAAGCGAATATACCTCGAGGCTCACGCTGGCAAAGATATCCCGCAATACCTCAACGGCACTGAGGATATAGTCTACCGAGCTGAACCGTGGCGACTCTCCCGTCAGCACGAGTACAGAGTCAAGGCCTGTGGTCTCCTTGATTTGCTGGCCCCACTGGCGTATCTCCTCCAGATTCAGCTGCCGCCTCACAATGGGCTCACCGTGATGAAAGCCGCAATAGACACAGCCATTTTCACAATAGTTCGCAATATACATCGGCGTAAAAAGCTGCATGACATAGCCGAAATTGCGCACGGTCTCGCGATGTGCCCGCTGGGCCATTGGCTCCAAATACTGCGCTGCACAAGGTGACAACAGCGTCAAATAATCCTGCCGCGACAAAACCGGCTGAGCCAGCACCCGCTCAACATCCGCTGGCTGCACGCCCTGCAAGAACGCCTGAAAGTCAAAGTCCGCATAGCTGCGCACGACCTCGAGATACTGCCCGCGGGCAGCGGCAGCATGCAGCTCCTGCTCCATCGTGGCCTTATCCATGCACGGCCACCTCCTCCGCCGGCGTGTGCAAAAAGCCTGTCAAAGGCGATGAGGCACTGGCCTGCTCCGCGAGCACACGCCCCGGACGCGCTAGATAGGCCGCCCGCCCAGCAGCCACCGCCTGCTGGAAAGCCGCCGCCATCGCCACGGGGTCCCCCGCCGTAGCCACTGCCGTATTCACGAGCACCGCATCCGCACCCAGCTCCATCGCCTCACAGGCTTCAGAGGGACGGCCAATGCCCGCATCGACTACGATAGGCACATCGATTTCCTCGATGAGAATGCGCAGCAGCTCCCGCGTGCGCAGACCACGGTTGCTGCCAATCGGCGCAGCCAACGGCATGACCGCCGCCGCCCCGACCGCGACGAGCCGCATGGCCGTGCTGAGGTCAGGATTGATATACGGCAGTACCGTGAAGCCCTCCTTGACGAGCTGCTCCGTCGCCTCAACCGTGGCCAGATTATCTGGCATCAAGTAACGGTTATCATTGATAACCTCTATTTTGACCCAATCACCGCAGCCCATCGCCCGCGCGAGATGCGCGATCCGCACCGCCTCCGCCGCGGTACGCGCCCCCGAAGTGTTGGGCATCAACGTAATATCCTTTGGCATATAGTTGAGGATATTTTCCTGCGGGTAATCTGCATCGGCACGCCGCAAAGCCGTAGTCACGACCTGCGCCCCCGAGGCCGCAATCGCCTGCTGCATACGCTGGTAGGAGCTGAACTTGCCCGTACCTAGAAACAACCGGCTCGTAAAATGCTTACCACCGATAGTCAATAAATCATTTGCCTGCTTGCTCATCAACAGCCACCTCCCATAAATTGTACAATCTCCACGACGTCCCCCTCCGCGAGGGTACGCTCAGCCCAGGCCTCGCCCGGCACAATCTCCTCATTGTGCTCTACCACGACAGTCCCCGGACGAAAGCCTTTCGCGGTCACTAACGCCGCTACTGTGGCCCCAGACGCCACCTGCTCCTGCCGGCCATTGACACAAATCTCCATCGACGCCCCTCCTTCGGACATACACAGGTTCCGATAGCCCCCTCACGCGCAACCGGCACAAAAAAGCACCTGCCTCCCGTATAGGAGACAGGTGCTTACTGAACTCATTTAACGCATGCAGCTTACTGACGCATGGCAACAGGTCAAGTACCAGATTGCTTTCCTACGCGGGCATTATCCCGATCAGGTCAGGTCATGTACTGAGGGGCAATGGCCCCTATAGTCATTTCTCAGCCGCAAACCAGCGGCTCCCTTGCTATCTGTTACCGATTGTAGCGCATTTATATACAGTTGTCAAATCAACATCCAGTCATATCAGCTGAACAATACAAGCTGGTCGCTCTCATCCATGCCCTCAAGACAGCCATGCTGACGCAGGATTTCGATATTCGTCTTCGAAATGCCCGTGCGCACACGCAAATTCTCAATCGAGGTAAACTCGCCATCCTCGCGTGCCGCGACGATACTCTCCGCCGCCTTGATACCCATACCAGCGAGGCTGGAGAACGGTGGCAAAAGCGCATTACCGTCGATGATAAATTTATCCGCCGCCGAGCGGTAGAGGTCCACATACTCGCAGGTATAGCCGCGCAAGAACATCTCCCAGGCCAGCTGCAACACGATTAGCGTCGCATTCTGCTTCGCATCGAGCTTGCTGGACTTGGCAATAGCCTCCAGTTCATCAATTTGGCTTTTAACGAAATCCTGCCCCCGCGCAATCACATTCGCATCGAACTCCGCCGCGCGGATAGAGAAATAGGCCGCATAATAGGCCAGCGGATAGTGCACCTTGCAAAAGGCAATGCGGTAAGCCATCATCACATAGGCCGTCGCGTGCGCGCGCGGGAACAGGTATTTGATTTTCTGGCATGACTCGATAAACCAGTCGGGTATACCGCCATCGCGCAGCTTCTGCTCGACCTCGGGTGCGATACCGCGCCCCTTACGTACCTTTTCCATCGTCTTGAACGAAAGCAGCGGGTCGATGCCGTTGTGGATGAGGTACATCATGATGTCATCACGCGCCGAGATGGCGTTCTTGATGGTACAGGTACCGCCGCGGATAAGGTCCTGTGCATTGCCCAGCCACACATCCGTACCATGCGAGAAGCCGGAGATACGCACGAGGTCCGAGAACACCGTAGGCTGTGTATCGTCAATCATCTGCCGCGTGAACGGCGTGCGGAACTCGGGAATGCCGAACGTACCCGACGTCGCCCCCAGCTCCTCCGGGGTCACCCCCAGCGCAGCCGTGCCGTGGAAAATCGACATCGTAGCCGCATCATCCAGAGGAATGGTCTTCGGGTCACGGTGCGTGAGGTCCTGCAACATGCGGATTACCGTCGGGTCATCGTGGCCGAGAATATCAAGCTTGACGAGACGGCTGGAAATCGAATGGTAATCGAAATGCGTCGTAATGGTATCACTATTGACATCATTGGCTGGGTGCTGGATAGGTGTAAAGAAATGCACGTCCATATTACGCGGCACAACCATGATACCAGCCGGATGCTGGCCCGTCGTCGATTTGACACCCATGCAGCCGTGCGCGAGCTTGTCAATATAGGAAATGTGCTTGCGCAGGCCCTTTTCCTCATAGTATTTTTTCACATAACCAAAGGCAGTCTTGTCCGCCACGGTCTGAATAGAGCCCGCCTTATAGACGTTATCCTTGCCAAAGAGGATTTCCGTATATTTATGTGCCACTGGCTGATAGGTACCCGAGAAGTTCAAATCGATATCAGGCACCTTGTCGCCATCGAAGCCCAGGAACACCGCGAACGGAATATCGTGTCCATCCTTGATGAGTGGTGAGCCGCAGACGGGACAAACCTTATCGGGCAAATCGTAACCACAGCCATAGGAACCATCCGTGATGAAATGACTATACTGGCAATGCGGGCAGCGGTAATGCGGTGGCAAAGGATTGACCTCGGTGATGCCAATCATCGTCGCAATAAAGGACGAACCGACTGAACCACGCGACCCCACCAGGTAGCCGTCATCGTTAGACTTTTTCACCAGACGCTGCGCGATGAGGTACAGCGGCGAAAAGCCGTGCGCGATAATCGGCTTGAGTTCCTGCTCGAGCCGGTCTTCGACGATTTTCGGCAAGTTCTCGCCATACATCTTGCGTGCACGGGCATAGGAAGTAGCACGAATTTCCTCATCCGCCCCCGGGATAGCTGGTGAATAGAGGTCATCCGGGATCGGCTTGAAACGCTCAATCATCTCGGCGATTTTACGCGGGTTAGTGACTACGGCCTCATAGGCCGCATCCTCGCCCAGATACTGGAACTCTGCCAGCATTTCCTCCGTAGTACGTAGATAAATCGGTGGCTGATTGTCGGCATCTTTAAAGCCTTTGCCCTTTTGGATAATCGCACGATAGATACTGTCCTCAGGATTGAGAAAATGCACATCACAAGTCGCCACGAGCATCTTGCCGAGCTTTTTGGCGAGGTCTGCCACCTTCAGATTGATGGCAATGAGGTCATCATCTGTCTGGATATCGGGGAAATTGGGACTGCGCTTGAGGAAGTCATTATTGTGAATGGGCTGGATTTCCAGATAATCATAGAAAGAAGCAATTTTTAAGAGTTCTTCCTCCGGTGCCTTGCGCTCGATAGCCTGAATAAGCTCTCCCGCCTCGCAGGCCGAACCGATAATGAGCCCCTCGCGGTACTCCTCGATAATGCGCCGCGGCAAACGTGGGCGGCGATGGAAATATTTCATATGCGAGAGCGACACGAGCTGGTAGAGATTGCGCAGACCATTGGGATTTTTCGCGAGAAAAATAATATGGTTGGCCGACTTCTGCTTGTAGTCATCGCCCGTGAGATAGCCCTCCATACCGTAGATAACCTTGATGTCGAGCTTTTTACTGCCTACGCATTTCATGGCATTAGGGAAAGCCTGCACAACACCGTGGTCGGTGATGGCCACGGCTGGCCACCCCCAGCGCGCCGCCGTCGTGATGAGGTCCTCCACCGAGTCCACGGCATCCATATCGCTCATCGTCGTATGCGCATGGAGTTCCACGCGCTTGACCTCGGCATGGTCCTCGCGCAGTTTCACCTTACGTTTCGCGAGGCTGTCGACGAAAAGTACGTACTCATTCTGGTAGGTATCGAAACGCACCGAACCGCGCACGCGCACAGGCATGCCCTCTTTGAGCTGGCCCATGACCGTCTCGAGGTCTTCCTCCTCGCCGTGCTTGCCACGCTTCGGCTTGAAAAATTTCTTGCAGCTGATGCCGTTCGTGGCATCGGCAATGCAGAAAGACAAAAGCTGCGTACCCGTTTTAAAGGTAATAGTCCTAAGGCCAGAACCCGGCCCCTGACCAATCGTGCCCTCGAGAATGACATTCTTCGTCTCCCCCTCGAGCTCGTCGATGGACTTGACCTCACCCGCCACGCCGCGGCCAAAGATAACATCGCCCATATTGGGCACAACCACTGGTTTATCGAGCTCTGCCCCCATAGGCTGCACAGCCTGAGCCGTCTTAGCAGCAGCTGTTGCCGCACTATGTGCTGCCTGTGGTTTATGGGGTGCCGACTTATGTTGCTGTTGTGTCTGCTTTTCCGCCGCAATCTCCTGCCGCAACGCATGACGGTACTCTGGCGTATTGAGCGTAGCATCTGTCTCCGTATGCTCGAGCGCGGCACAAGCCTCACAGGTAATAGGGCAGTGATACCCCAACTTCGCCTCGACGCCAGCCTCCAGCTCGGCCAGTACTGAATGCTCTACAATATCCTTCGCAAACTCGCCGGGCAGCTCCAGCGTAATCTGGCTGCCCTGCACTTCATAATGCGAACGCTTCAAATACTGGAAAGCCGTGATGTTGCCCGCTGCTGCCTGCTCTACCACCTGGGGCCAAATGGCAGGCAGCGACTGCGCGATATCGACCACATCCTGATAAATCTCCACCGCCGCCAGCTCACACCGTGCCGCAATGTGCGTTGCCGCACGTGCCAGCAAGTCATCGGACAAATACGTCTGCGCAACGATGGCCATTTCCCAGCTGTTAGCCGCCGCCGTGACCTCCACATGCCGGATACTCACCGCCTGGCAAAGCTCCCGCTCCGCCGCCGTGAGCTCCATATCCTGCACCAGCTGCCAAAACATACTGCGATGCTGCGGCACGATTTTATACTTACGCATGCACTGCCCTCCTTTCACACTTGCTATCTCAACTATTATAGCTTGTAATCAGCGTTTTGACCATAACGAAAAAGGCATGCTACATACATGTAGCATACCATACATCTTATCAAGCATTCAGCATGAACTTCACCACCGCACTCATACCCGGTTTGAGCTTGGGCGCCGCACCATCTGGCAGGGAGATGCGCACGGTGATGCGGTTGTCTGGCATATCTGGTGTACCCTCGCTGTTCGCATTGTCATCAGCGGCCGCTTCGACGGGGTCGGTGATTTCCTGTACTGACCCTTGATAGTCCTGTCCCTCGACCGTATACTGCACGAACTGACCGAGACGGACTTTGTCCTTATCCTGTGGCTGGAGACGGGCTTCAACCCAGATGTTGCTGGCATCACCGATATTTACCAGCGTGTCGCCGGCTTTGAGCTCATCGCCCTCCTGCAAATCTGTGTAATAGACTGTACCAGCAACCGGCGCCACGATGTCCGTGGCCTGCGCATCCTGTTGGGCTGTCTGCAAGGCGGCCTCGGCCTGCTTCACAGCGAGTTCCGACTGCTTGACAGCCTCGGGGCTCGCGGGCTGCGTGCGCATCTGTGGTGCCGCGGGCGTACTGTAACTGGCCGCTGGCCGCGATGACGCCACCGCCGACTGGTAGTCAGCGACGGCCTGGTCACGCTCCACAGCACTCACAGCCCCCATCGCGTATAACTCCTGCATACGCTGCATACGGCTCGCCGCCGAGGCCACGAGAACAGAATTATCCGGCGCAGACTGCACCGGTGCTGCGGCGGCCGCACTGGGCACCATGACCGTCTGACCTTTTTTTACCTGCTCGAGGTTCTGCTGCGCCAGTTCGAGATTTTGCTGCAACTGCGCGATGGTCTCATCCGTGACCTTGACCTGTACGTGTGCGATGACATCCCCTGCCTCCACGTACTCGCCATCAGACACCACCATTTCGGTGATGGTGCCAGCGGCCTTGGCCCGCGCCGCGACCATCGTGCTCGTAACCTGCGCATCATAGCAGGTGAAACTCTGGTGGGCATGCTGGTACCAATAGATACCACCTGCACAGATAACTGCGATGCACACGAGCCCCAGCAAGCCATAGCGCAGGAACAATTTAGCGTGTTGGGTCAAATCGACCTCTCCCGTCTGCACTGCCGTCCCTGACGTAACTGCTGTTTTTACTGTTTTATCTGTTGCCTTTTGTCCGTTTTTTTGCGCGTCCAAGGTTGGCAATCCTCCTTTAAATGTAGCCTAATGTCGCCCTAAAGGGCAAAAGGCGGGGACAGCCTCTGCCATCCCCGACCTTAAATCGGCTAAATACTCTAGCCGATATGCCTATGCTAAAACGCTATAAAACTATAATCAGCCCAACTGGCTCTCGATGACCTGCATCGCTTTCTCAAAAGCCTGTGGCAACGCCTCTGGCTTCTTGCCGCCAGCCTGTGCCATGTCGGGACGGCCACCGCCGCCACCGCCGACCACGGCTGCTGCTTCTTTGATAATCTTACCTGCATGGATGCCATGTTTAGTTACATCTTGGGAAGCTTTGACCACGAGGTTGACTTTGCCGTCATTCACGCAACCGAGCACGACGACGCCGCTGCCGAGTTTACCGAGCGTAATGTCAGCGACTTCACGCAGTGCGTCCATATCGGTCACATTAGCCTTGCCACCGACAACCTTGACGCCCTTGACTTCTTTCATACCAGCAATCAGGTCAGCCGCATCGGCCTTTTCCTGAGCCGCTGCAACTTCTGCGAGTTTACCAGCCATTACTTTGTTCTCGGCCTGCAACTTAGCTACCGCCGTTAGCACCTCATCCGCATCCGTCTTGAGCGTTGCCGCAACTTCCTGCAACTTAGCCAGCTTGCCATTCATATAGTCGAGCGCTGCCTGCCCCGTGATAGCCTCAATACGGCGCACGCCCGAGGCCACGCCGGACTCACTGACGATCTTGAACATGCCAATCTGACCGATATTTTTCACATGCGAGCCTGCACAAAGCTCCATCGAGAAGCCCGGCACCTTGACCACGCGCACGATATCGCCGTATTTCTCGGAGAACAACGCCATGGCCCCGGCTTTTTTCGCCTCATCAAGGCTCATGTGGCTGATTTCCACGTCGATGCCCTTGAGAATTTCTTTATTTACAAGCTCTTCAACATCCGCAAGCTGCTGTGCCGTCACGGGCTCGAAATTCGTAAAGTCGAAACGCAGACGCTCCGGCGTAACGGAGGAACCAGCCTGATTTACCTGCTCGCCCACCACGCGTTTTAGCGCAGCCTGCAACAGATGCGTAGCCGTATGGTTACGCGCCGAGGCAAGTTTCTTCACTTGGTCGACTTTGATTTCCACCTTATCGCCAACCTTCAGCTGGCCTTCCTCTACATAGGAGATATGATAAGCCGTGCCGTCCGGCAGTTTCTTGGCATTCGTCGCCTTGATGTGGCCGAACTCACTCACGAGCAGGCCCTCGTCGCCGACCTGACCGCCGCCCTCAGCATAGAACGGCGTCTGGTCGAGGATGATGCCCGCCTCGTCGCCGTCATGAATTTCATCGACGAGCTTGCCATCCTTCCAGATAGCTACTACCTTGGCCTCTTTAGCCTCAGCATCCACCTTGAGCTTAGACACGTCGATGCTGGAAAGGTCAGGCACCTGCACGCGGATATTGGCCGCGCGGGCGCTGCGTGCGCGCTGGCGCTGTTCCTCCATAGCCTTGTCGAAGCCCGCTTTGTCGAGGTCGAGCCCCTGCTCATGCAGAATTTCCTCCGTGAGCTCCCACGGGAAGCCGAAGGTATCATAAAGGCGGAAACCGACTGCACCGTCGAGAGCCTTTTTGCCCGCAGCCTTGACCTGCGCGATTTCGCCGTTCAGGAGTTCCATACCCTGATTGAGTGTCGAGGCAAAACGGTCTTCCTCGATGCTGATGACTTTTTTGATGTAGTCCTGCTTAGCCACGAGCTCGCCGAAGTCGCTCGCGTCTTTATAGATATCGACCACGGCATCCACAGCGCCCTCGAGGAACTTGTCCTTGATACCGAGCATGCGGCCGTGACGGATGGCGCGGCGCAGAATACGGCGCAGTACATAACCGCGGCCTTCGTTAGAGGGCAGGATACCATCCATAATCATGATGGCCATGGAACGCGCGTGGTCAGCGATGACCTTCAACGAAACATCCTTCTCGGGGTCAGCACCGTAGGTAACGCCCGAAACCTTCGAGGCATATTCGATAATCGGATAGAGCAAATCCGTCTCAAAGTTCGTCTTTTTGCCCTGCACGACCGAAGCCAAACGCTCGAGACCGCAGCCCGTATCGATGTTCTTGTGCGCGAGGTCCTTGTAGGAGCCATCCTCCTGACGGTCATACTGCGTGAACACGAGGTTCCAAATCTCTAGGTAACGGTCGCAGTCGCAACCCACGCCGCAGGTCGGTTTGCCGCAGCCGCGCTCGGGGCCGAGGTCGATATAGATTTCGGAATCCGGGCCGCAGGGGCCGGGGCCGATTTCCCAGAAGTTATCGTCGAGTTTCACCACATGGTCCTGCGGGAACCCCGGCTGAGACTGCCAAATTTTAATAGCTTCATCGTCATCGGGGTAGACCGTAACCCAGAGTTTGTCTTTCGGCAGTTCCACGACCTCGGTGAGGAACTCCCACGCCCAAGGGATAGCCTCCTGCTTGAAGTAATCGCCAAAGGAGAAATTACCCAACATTTCGAAGTACGTCTGGTGACGCGCCGTACGGCCCACGTTCTCGATATCGCCCGTACGTACGCAACGCTGGCTCGTGGTCACACGCGTGCGGGGCGGCTTCATCTTGCCCGTAAAGAACGGCTTCAACGGCGCCATGCCCGCACCGATGAGCAGCAGCGTCGGGTCATCCTGCGGAATGAGCGAAAACGAAGGCAGGCGCAGGTGGCCTTTCTTCTCGGCGAAGAACTGCAGATAGGCTTCACGCAGTTCGTTACCAGTCATGTACTTCAAAAAAATCTACCCCCATATCAGGATTTTGGCGCTGCCAAAGCAGCCCCTTGATTTACTTGTGCATAAACAAATTAAAGTATAGCACACTTCCCCCATGATGTCACGGCACGCTGTCTCGTTTTCACAGGGAATTGATGTTATAATGAAAGATATCTTTTGCGAAAGGTGGTTTTCCTATGTACATGCGTGCCAAACTGCGCCGCATACCGCCGGCGTACCGCGTGCTCCTGACCATCATGATTGCTTCATTTATGAACCCCTTGGCGGGGAGTGCGCTCACGCTATCACTGCCCAGTATCGGTGTGCAATACGGCGCAGGACCGAATGCCCTCAGCTGGGTGCTGGAAATCTACCTGCTGACCTCCATCGTCTGCCTGCTGCCGATGGGCAAAGTCGCCGACCGCTGGGGCAAGCGGCGTACCTTCTTCAGCGGTGCGCTCGTCTTCGCTGTTACCTCCATCGCAGCCATCTTTACCCCCAGCCTCGGCTGGTTATTGGCCTTCCGTGGCTTACAGGGCATCGGTGCAGCGATGATTTTTGCCACAAATATGTCCATCATTTCGCTCGTCTTCCCACCCGAACAGCGCGGCTTGGCGATGGGCTGGAATGTCTCGATGGTCTATACCGGTCTCGCGGCGGGTCCCGTACTCGGCGGTCTGCTCAACTACTACCTCGGCTGGCAAAGCATATTCTGTTTGCTCGCCATGCTCGCCACGGCCTGCGCCATCGCCACTCAGCTCTTTATGCGACAGGACTGGCTCACGGCAAAGCCTTCAGCCACAGACTACCCCGGGGCCCTGCTCTATGGTGCCGCGCTGCTGCTCGCGATGTTTGGCCTCTCCGAGTGCGTCAACCTTAACTGGGCCTGGGTGTGCCTCCGGGCCGGTATCGTACTGTTCGCGTGCTTCGTGCGCCATGAACTGCGCACAACCGATGCCATCCTGCCCGTGCGTCTACTCGTAACAAACCGTGAGTTCTCACTCTCCAGCCTTACCGCCATGCTCAACTACTGTGCAACCTTCGCCACGAGCTTCCTGCTCTCCGTCTATTTGCAAAGCATCCTCGGTCTGTCTTCGCGCGAGGCAGGACTCATCATGCTCGTACAGCCCGTCTTTATGGCCATACTATCGCCGCTCGCGGGGCGGCTCTCCGATAAACACGCCCCGGCTTTGCTCGTCTCTATCGGCATGGGAGTTATCGCCTGTGGACTTCTGGGCTTCGCCCTCGCCGTACATACGCGGACCCTCTGGGGGCTGCTGCCTGTGCTCGTCCTCGTCGGCATCGGCTTTGCCCTCTTCGCTGCCCCGAACAACAACGCCATCATGAGCTCACTGCCGCCGCGCTACTACAGCCTCGGCTCCGCCATGCTCGGCACAGTACGGCAAGGCGGGCAGGTGTTGTCGATGGCCACGGTCACACTGTTGCTCTCCTTTGACTGGCAACTCGCCACGCCCACGGCGAACCTCCAACGCAATATCGAGCTGGCCTTTATCCTTTTCACTTTACTCTGCCTGCTCGGCATTCTGCCCTCGAGTTCACGCCAGAAAAAAGCAGGCAGCGACTGAGACTATTTGTCCGGGGTATATGTTGTGAGGAAATTGCCCTCGCTATCGAAAATCTGTATCGGGTTCAGTTCCAGCTTGCCATGTATAATGTGGAAAGCGTCCGTGCGCACATGCACGCCCGCCAAATCGATAGCGACGTCGTAAAAATGCAGGTTTTTATCAGCGTCGCTGAAACGGCCAGCCAACCGCTCAAAGGGCAGCAGACGGTACCGCCCCGGCCCGGACTCGAACTGCCCTGAGGTCACGGTATCCTTCGGCGTGCCTTTGGAGTCGATATCGATATCCATGTTCACGCGGCATTTCAAATGGGCATCCGGCAGAGCCACACTGGTCGAGAGGTCAGTCCCCCGCCCACGCAGATGGTAGTAACGCGTGTCGAGGTCATAGTCCCCTTCCGCCACCAGCTGGCCATCGTAGACCTTCGCCTGCACATCGGTAAACGTGAGTTTCGACTGCTCGTAATGTACCGTGCCCGTCACATTGCTAAAAGACAGTCCCGGGATATGCAGCTCCGGTATCTGCAACACGCCTTCGCCAACCGGGTCGGCCACAGAACCTGTCAGATGCGTTTTCAACGTCATTTTATCGTGGATGTTCATCCCAAAGCCCAACGAGGAGGGGTCAACATCATAAAGCTGGAGCGCCAAATCCGCCGTGGGGATATCATCCTTGGCGAAGGCGACCGTCCCCGAGAGTGATACGCCCTGGCCAATCATCATCCCGCCGAACATACCCGTACGCGCCTCGATACTCATCTGCCGATCAGTATTGATATAGGTATGTACATCGACGTTACTCAGCACATAGTGCCGTCCTTTGACGAACACCTCCATATTAAAATGATTGAGGTTCAGATTAAGGCGGATTTTACGTCCCGCACGGTTGAAGTTCGACCAGTTTTTCGCTACTTTTTCCTTCTGCCGTTTGCGTTTCAACTCACCGATACGTTTGCGCTGCTCTTCCGTAAGACTGTTAAAGCTCACCTTGTCCCACCAGTCTTTTTCGTCCTTGATTTTCTTCACCGAGGGCGTGTGCTTGATGAAATCAACGCTCATATCATCGGCAAAATGCAACGACACCTCCGCATCATCGAGTGTGAGTTCTGTGATGGTCGTGGAATTCAGATTATTCGTGAGCACATCCCAGAGATTGACCCGCAGTTCACCGTGCGGCACCAGGAGTAACGTATTGCCCTCCTCATCTTGCCAGCTGAGGTTGTCAAAGTAAACATGCCCGTTCACATGGCCAATCATGCGCTCGACCTGTATTGTGCCGCGCAGCATGTCCTGTTTCTCCATCGCATGGTTAAAAATAGCCGCCGCGCCACGGCTCGCAAGCTCCAAAATGACGAGTACCGCTAATACGAGTACCACACAGAGCACGGCCAGCCGTTTCCACCATTTCGTATGCCGCCGCCAAAACTGATATTTTGTCCGCCATTGCACGGTAAACTTCCCCCTTGGCCCATCCTGGCTGTTCCCTGTACAGCCGTAACCAGCATCATTCTGCCGCTATATCTGACTGTGCTGCCTCAGCCGGGCCAGTAAGCAACGCCTGCAACTGAGCAATATATGCCTGCAATTCCCTTAACTTGGCCTGACGCGCTGCCACGAGCCGCTGCCGGTCTGCTGCGGTCAAATACGGCGAACTCAGCACACGGTCAGGCTCATTCTCAAGCTGCGTTGCCGCCTCGGTAAATACAGCCTGCGCCTCCGGCAACCGCCCGAGCAGCACTAAGAGTTCCCCTTTGTCCATGAGATAGGGCGCTGGTGACTCCGGCTCCAGCCCCAACCTTTGGTCAAAGGTCAGTGACGCCGCACGTGATGCCTCGCAGGACGTGAGCGCCTGCGCCCACTCACCATGCTCGCGGTACCAGCGGTAGAGCGCATATTCCTCCATATAGGAACGGTGCTTTTTCGTCTGCAACCTGCGGCAATCCATCGGAATAGGTTCGCGCGCCGCCGCCCGCGCGTATTTAGCCTGTATATGCGTTCTGAGCGCTGCCAGCCGCGCATCATCTGCCGCTGGGCGATAAGTGCTGGCCAACGCCACCGGCCCTAGGCCAACTACGGTAGCGGCCCCAAAATAGAGAGATATGCCCCAGCATAACAGGCACAACGACCGCAGTAGTACCCGCCTCATAGCCGTCATGCTGCCACCTCCCTACATTATCGACATTAAATACGATTTTATCATAGCATAGGCCGTTGAGGCAGGCAAGCATTGACCGCCGACCTGGATGATTTGACACCTCTGCTAAAATAATGACAGAATAGCCGTTACAGGTCAGTACCTGCTACGAGGAGGAAATAACGTGAAAAAAATCATCACCGCGCTGCTCGCGCTCCTGCTTGCCCTCACCCTCGCGGGGTGTGGCAGTCAGCAAAACGCCACCAGCAAAAGCAAGGATGGCACGCTGCACATCGTGACGTCATTCTATCCCATGTATATCGATGTCATCAACATCACCAAGGGCGTCGACGGTGTCGAGGTCACCAACCTCACCGAACCGCAGACAGGATGCCTGCATGACTACCAGCTCACCACTGATAACCTCAAGACGCTGGAAAAGGCCGACGTCTTCGTCATCAACGGTGCAGGCATGGAACAGTTCCTGGCAAAAATTGCCGACAACCAGCCCAACCTAAAAGTTATCGAGGCCTCAAAAAGTGACGATATCCACCTGCTCCAAGATGACGAGGGCCCCAACCCCCATGTCTGGCTCAGCATCACCTACAGTATCGAACAGGTCAAAAACATCAGCCGTCATCTCTGCGCACTCGACCCCGCCCACGCGGATGCCTATAAAAAGAACACGCTCGAATATATCAATAAGCTCACACAACTGCGCGAGGAAATGCACCAGGAGCTCGATGACCTGCCCCATAAAGACATCGTGACCTTCCATGAGGCTTTCCCCTACCTAGCCAAGGAGTTCAAACTCAACATCGTCGGCGTCATCGAGCGCGAACCGGGCACGGAGCCATCACCCGCCGAGTTGGAACAAACCATCGACCAGGTAAATGCCCTGCCCGTCAAAGTACTCTTCACCGAACCACAATATTCGCCCAGTGCCGCGCAAACCATCGCGCGTGAGACCAGCGGGCAAATCTATACCCTCGACCCTATCGTCACCGGCGAGGCCACGCCAGCAGCCGCCAATGACTATCTGCAAAAAATGCGGCAAAACATGCAAACCCTCAAAGCAGCTTTGCAGTAACAGCAAAAGGCAGGCACACTCATTACCGAGTATGCCTGCCTTTTACTATGTCTAAAATATATCTGAGCGTAACCGAACCTTTTATAAGTTCACTTCTCCCGCCACGCACTTGGCGTACCAGGCCCGGGTCGCGGCTGGGCGCAGAGCTGCCAGGCTGTTTTCCTGTGCAATGCGCCGGAGCGTGCCCTCGACAAACGTCTGCATATGCGGCGTCATCGCTACGCCACGCCGCCGTTTGCCCTGCCACCACACGTACTCTTTTTGATACGTGAACGCACTGCGCAGATAGGCGTGTCCCGCGCCGAGAAAGTCACAGACCATCTCCACAGCATAGGGGTAAAGCATATCAATCGGATGCACGCCACGGTCGAAATCATCATGCCAAGCCTCGTAGTGATGCAGATTGCGCCCGTGATGATGCAGCCAAGCCAAGGAAAAACCATCATTAAGCAATTTGCACACCATGATGGGCGAATAGCGGCCGTTATAATAACGTACACTCTCCCAAAACTCAAAACGCGAGAACTTCGAAAGGTCATGGCAGAGGCCCTGCCAAGGGATGCCCGCCGTCACGCAATAGCGGAACACCCAAAACTTGTGCCGCAATACGGTCAGCGTATGCCCCCACAGCCGTGCTGGGAAACTCAATGCCTGATTGCGCCGCAACGCATCTGCCGCCATTTCCTGCAAGGCCTGTTTATCGGCTGCACTCAAATGACGCCTATCCGGCCACTGCTCTGCCATAACCCTCACCTCCTAAGGCGATTATACCATAATTTATTTTAGGTCCTCGATGGCTTGCGCCGCGCCTAAAATGCCCAACATAGCGCTTTCAAAGGTCAAGCCGCCCTGCAAATACACATTATAGGGAGCACGCATAGGGCCATCAGCGCTGAACTCAATCGAGGCGCCCTGCACGAACGTGCCTGCCGCCATGATGATTTTATCCTCATAGCCCGGCATATCCCACGGCTCAGGCGTAGCATAGGAGTCTACCGGGGAATATTTCTGAATACCCGCGCAGAAAGCACAGAGTTTCTCGGCTGAGCCAAGCTCGATAGCCTGAATGATGTCGCCACGTTGCGTCCCCGGCAACGGCAGCGTCTTGTACCCCAACTGGCTGAACAGTCCCGCCGCAAAGACGGCGCCCTTAACGGCCTGTGCCACGACGTGCGGCGCGAGGAAAAAGCCCTCGAACAACAAACGGTTATTGCTGAGACTGGCCCCCAGCTCATCGCCCATACCCGGTGCCGTGAGGCGATAGGAAGCGAGCTCCACGAGTTCATCCTTGCCCACAATATAGCCGCCCGTCGGCGCGATGCCGCCGCCCGGGTTCTTGATTAGCGAGCCAGCCATAATGTCAGCTCCCACCTGCACCGGCTCCAGCGTGTCCACAAACTCACCATAACAGTTATCGACAAAGCAGATGCAGTCCGGTTTGATGCGGTGCACCTCGGCCGTAATGGCACGGATATCCTCGATGGAAAGCGGGTTACGCATGCTGTAGCCGCGTGAACGCTGGATTTCGACCATTTTCGTCTCCGGCTTGATGACGTCTTTGATATGAGCTATATCTACTTTGCCATCTACCAGCGGCAGCTCGTTATAGAGTACGCCAAACTCCTTGAGTGAGCCGGGGATCGGCGCGTTATAGCCGATAACGGTCTGCATAGTATCGTATGGTGCCCCCGTCAGTGAGACGAGCTCGTCACCTGGCCGCAGAATGCCAAACAGCACCGTGGCCAGCGCATGCGTACCCGAGACAAACTGCGTGCGCACGAGCGCCCGCTCGGCACCGAAGACTTTCGCATACAGCTCTTCAAGCTTCGTGCGGCCGATATCATCGTAGGCATAGCCTGTACTCTGGTTGAAATGTGCTGCCGCGACTTTGCACTCACGCATAGCGTCGAGCACTTTGAGCGTATTCGTCTCGGCAATGGCGTCAATAGCCGCGAACTGCGGCTGGCAGTCAACTAAAACTTTCTTCTTCAAGTCCAGTAATTTCTGGGAAAATGGCAAAATCAAGAACTCCTCTCGTAGTTAGGCTCGATTGATAATATTAGAAATATGCTTCAATGTAATGGAGAGCGTGCCGTCCTCGTTGTTGTTGAACTCCACGAACTCCGTGTTGTCGAAATAATCAGTAGGAATGGTAAGCTCGATACCCGTATCGGTTTTGAGCTTGTGCTTGCAGACTTTTTTGAGCGTGGCCTCACGGTCAACCTGCACGGGGGCCGTAAAGCCCGCATCAGTCACGGCATCCTGAAAGTCCGCCTGCATAGCAGGACTGCCTTTAAAAATCTCCTGCCCTGCTGCCTGCAAGTCGAGCGTGTCCTCCTGCTCCAGCCGCTCGGCCACGTAGCTCTTGGCTGCCGTAGCTGCGGCGACTTCGTCCTGCCCGTAGGCTTCGGCAACTTTCTGGGCCGTTTTTTGCAGTTTTTTCACGGCCTCCTGCGGTGAGGGCGCAAGGCTGCATTCGAGCAGGATTTCCGGCAGCACATAGATAGTGTTGCCGTCGATGGTGTACTTCTTCGCACTCACGCTGATGGCCTGCGTCTTTGTATTGATAAAGGCGAACTCATCCATGCGCTGCGTGAGGTTCGGCATGATGGCGTAGTGGTTGATGATTTCGTTGCGGAAACCGCCGCCCTCGAGCTGCTGCACCTGATGCGTATAGCCCATGTGGCTGTTGCTCTTGAACACCACGAACTGCGGCACATCATCGATACGCACATCGGCCACAATGACATCAGCCGAGGCCATTTCCTCGGCATGGGTAAAAGCCTGCTCCAGCGTCTTGCCAATTTCCTTGGAGAACGCGATAAAAGAGAGCTCACCCGCCTGATATTTTTGCAGATGCTGCTGGAACACACTGTCCTCATAAAACTGCCCCGGCTTCGCGCTCTGACTGCCCCAGCTTTTCTCGATGTGCTTGAGCAAGAAGGTCTGAATGCTATCCTCGAGCGCCAGTTCTTCATCAGAATACACCGTGAGGCCGGAGTTAAAATCCAAAATATGCAGCACGGCGTGATTGATTACGATGGTCATGTATAGTGCACCTCATCTTTTTCGGCAATAGCCCGCTTGCGGATTTCCTGGAGACGCGGCACCAGTTTCTCCCGCAGGCGTTCCGCGAGTTCTGGCAGCTCGTGCGCATCGAAGTCATAGGTGACATCGGGAATGCGCCAGATACGCGCCTCCGCAAAGAACTCATCGCGGAAAATATTGTAATAGGCTGTGAAACTGCTCGCGAGCGCAAAGTCCACATAATCAATGATGATGTAGGAACCGTTAGTGATTTTCACCGGCTCCGTGGGCCGCACAAAGAGCTCAAAGCCCTCAAGCTCGGCGGGCAGCTTGGCTGCCAAATCCCACTCCATAATCTGCTTGTCGCGCACGATACTGCTGAGCGTAGCGGGATTGAACGCTGCCATATTGGCGAGGGTCTGCGCCAGTTCCTTGCGCAGCTGCGCCTCGAACACAGCGAGCTTCGGCGTGATATACTCGATACGGCAAAACGTGATGAGGCCATAACTCACGCGCAGTTTGTACTCATGGGTCTCCTCATGGAAATAGGCCACAGCCTGCTTATGTAGGGCCTCATTAGTATAGGTAAAGAGGTCGTACATGTCCCCATTGATATGCACCTCACGGTCCAGCGTGAAGCCGTGACATACCTCCGGGAGTTCCTGGGGCAAAGGCCAGTCCTGTGTCTCCGCCTGCACCTGCGCAATAGTCTCATCCTTCACTCACTCACCCCCGCTCAGTCACAACTAATTATTATACCTTGCACCGGCTATCATTTTCAACCCCATGTGCAGCCATAATACAAAAACCGCCAGGCACATAGACGCCTCAGCGGTTAGTCAGCTCAATTTATAGTGTCAGCTCCGCGCTAAGATAGCCACAGTCGCCAGGATACAGACGGCCCCGAGGATTTCGGCGAGGCCAAAGCTCGCCCCTAGCAGCAGCACCGAGAGCACGATAGCCGTCAGCGGCTCCATCGAGGCCAACACTCCGGTCTCGGCGGGCTGGATGTATTTCGTACTGCCCAGATAAAACCAAAAAGCCAGCACCGTGCCGAAGATGATAATATAGAGAAAGGTAGCGATAGACAACGCCGTCCACGTACCTGTGGTCTGCCAGGGCTGTCCCCAGGGCACGAGACAGAGGCCACCGATAAGCATTCCCCAACCCGTGATGAGCGTAGCACGATAGGTACGGATGAGACGCTTCGGGGCCATCGTATAGATTGCCCCCGTAATGCCCGAGATAACGCCCCAAAAGAGAGCTAGCGCAGGCAGAGCCAATGTACCAAGATTGCCATGTGTCACGAGCAAAAACGTACCGAGAATCGCCAGTGCCACACACCCCGCCTGCACCCCGCTGGGCAGGCGGCGCGTGCTCACCGTCGTATAGAGCACCATAAAGGCGGGCATGAGGTATTGCAGTACCGTGGCCGCCGCCGCGTTACCGTACTCGATGCAGGCAAAATAGGAATATTGCACAGCCAGCATACCCGGCAAGGCAAAGATGAGCAGTTCGCGCGCATTGCGCCGCTCCCGCCACACGGAAAAGATATCCCCGTGATGCTGGCAGGCATCGATAAGGAGCAGGATAATGCCCGCCGCCACCATACGCGAGGCCACCAGCCAAGCCGTACAAAAGCCGCAGTCTTGCAGCAAATACTGCCCAGCCACTCCCGAGCCGCCCCAGAAAGCGCCTCCCGTGATGGCTAGAGTAATGCCTTTGTGCCGTGCTGTCAGCGCCATGTCCATCCATCCTTTACTATTTATTATCACGATTATAGCAATATCCATAGGCCAAAGCAATAATACCTAAGGTTTTTACTACTTTTCATTACCGCAACATTGTGACATAATAAAGACAACAGAAGACAAGCACGGATGATTACTTACATATAGAGAAAGGATTATGCTATGGACCCGAAAATTTTCAGTAACTTTATCGTGGCCGTAGGTGCGGTGGTGCCAATTTTCATCCTCATCACCATCGGCCTCATCATCAAGAAACTCCAACTGCTCACGCCCGTAGAGCTCAACCATGTGAACCGCATGGTCTTCCGCGTATTCTTCGCTATCATGATGTTCTACAACGTCTATCACGCGGACTTCACCGTGCCCATTCATCTCTCCCTGCTCGCCTTTGCCGGGCTCGGCGTCGTCGCGATGTGCATCATCTTCACGGCCATCATCATGGTCATCGAACCCTCGAATAAACGGCGCGGCGCCATGTCACAGGCCATCTGGCGCAGTAACTTCGTACTGCTCGGCATCCCCGTAGTCGCGAACATCTTCGGTGATGACAATGTCGTCGTACCGACCGTGCTCATCTCAGTGGTTATCCCCGTCTACAACGTACTCGCTGTCTTCGTGCTCGAGACCTTCCGCGGCGGTTCGTTCGCACTCTGGCCCATCCTGCGCGGCGTGCTCACGAACCCGATGATTGACGGCCTCATCGTAGGCTTCCTGTTCCAAGGACTCGGCCTCACTCTACCCAAACCGGTCGTCAAGCCGCTCGCCCAGATTGCGGCCGCCACCTCGCCGATTGCTTTGATCATCCTCGGCGCCTCATTCACCGTGAATGCACTCGTAGCCGAGAAAAAACAACTCATCTTCTGTGTGGTGAGCCGCCTCCTGCTCGTTCCTGGCATCATGCTGCCACTCGCTGCGCTCTGTGGGTTCCGCGGCATTGAGTTTGTCTCCCTCATCGCCGTCTTTGCCACCCCCTGCGCCGTGGCCAGCTACGCGATGGCACAACAGATGGGCAGCGACGGGCCGCTCGCGGGCAACTGCGTGATTATCACTTCGGCCCTCTCCTGCTTCACCATCTTCGCCTGGATTTTCGTCTCCAAGATGCTAGGCATGTTTTGAAAGAACTGATAAAAATGGATACTAAAGAGAACTTTCTGCTGGGGCACAACCAGTTGATTGAGGAGAACAGTCACCTCTCAGCCAAGAGCAAACGGCGCATGCAAAAGTCAAAGGCCGCCAACACGCTCAAAGCCTACGCCTGCGACTGGGCCGACTTCGTGGACTGGTGCGAAGCTCACGGTGAGCCCGAACTACCCACCACGCCCGAGACCATCGTCAACTATATCAACGACCTCGCCGACGATGCCAAGGCCAACACCGTGGCACGACGCATCACGGCCATCTCCGAAAACCATATTGCAGCGGGCTACAACCGCGAGCGCAACCCCGCCAAGGCAGGCATGGTACGCGCGGCGATGGCGGCCATCCGCCGCGAGAAGGGTACCTTTCAACGCGGCAAGTCCCCCATCCTCATGGAAACGCTCTATCTGCTGGCCGACTGCTTTGACGATGACATCGTCTCCCTGCGTGACCGGGCCCTCATCTTCCTCGGCTTTGCCGGTGCATTCCGCCGCTCCGAACTCGTACGTATCCAGGTCGAAGACCTCACCATGACGCCACAGGGCCTCATGGTCTTTGTGCCCCAGTCCAAAGGTGACCAACTCGGTAAAGGTGCGACCATCGCCGTGCCCTATGCCCCAGATCCCGAAATCTGTGCGGTGCGCGCTGTCGAGGCCTGGCTGCGGACCACGGGGCTGCAAACGGGGCCGCTTTTCCGCGGTTTCAAACGCAACCAGGAGTTGCGCGACCACCAGCTCACAGACAAGGCTGTAGCACTCATCGTCAAGAAATATGCCGCTATGGCCGGCCTTGACCCCGATAACTTCGCAGGACACAGCCTGCGGCGTGGTTTTGCTACCAGCGCGGCCCAGCACGATGTCGATGCCCTCTCCATCATGCGCCAGACCCGCCATAAATCAGAAAAAATGGTGCACCGCTACATCGAGCAGGGCAACCTCTTTAAAGAAAATCCGCTCAACAAAATGTATCAGCAAAACCACTAAAAACTTGCTGCACGCAAAAAGCACGTACGCCCTGTTATTTGAGCGTACGTGCTTTTATTATGTCCTGAAGTAAACCTTATTTTTTCAGTTGCGCAATTTTCTTGAGCGTAGCCATGATGAGGTCAACCTGCGGCTCGATGGTGTTCAGCATGACCTTCTCGTTCGGGCTGTGAATATCCACCGTTGTAACACCGATTGATACCATGTCTAGCTGTGGGTTGCTCTTGAAGTGATAGCCGCACTCCAGCCCGGCGTGAATCGTCTCCACCTTCATCGGCTTGCCGTTCTGTTCCTGGAACGTCTCCGCCATGATTTTGGCAAGACGGCTGTTCTTATTCTCCTGCCAGCCCGGGGCCTTATCCGAAGCATGCAGCGTAAAGCCCGTGAGCTCTGCGAGTTCACCTGCCGTATGCACAAACTCGTCCAGTTTCGCATCAATCGCTGAACGCGGGAAGAACTGTACCCGCACCTCATCATGCGTCATCTCCAGCACGCCCAGATTTGCCGAGGTCTCCACCAACCCAGGGATAACCGTAGACATAGCATAGACGCCCGTGTGCAGGACGGTCAAAAGGGTCAGCAGGCTCTTGGCATCAGCCGCTGACAAAACCTCCGCTGGTACAGCGTCCAGCGCCATCAGCTCTAACGTAATATCGGGGTCAACCGCGCCGTAGATGGTCATAAAGCGTTTTTTCTCGGCCTCTATAACAGCCTGAAGCTCATTGACCGGCAAATCGGTAACCAGCGTTGCCTTGGCCATATCGGGGATAGCATTAGGTGCTTTGCCGCCCGTAAAGTCAGCCAGCTCTACCTGCCCCTGCTGGCCCAAGCCCTGCAACATAAACGCCAGCGTACGAATCGCGTTACCGCGGCCATCGCCGATACGCTCGCCCGAATGTCCACCTTTGAGCCCCTTGAGCGTAAGCTGCCAAGCATGCTTGCCATTAGCCGCCGTGCGCGTGAGCTTGCGTGAGAAATCAATATGTACGGAACCGGCACTGCCCACGGTCAGCTCATCATAGTTCTCACTATCGCAGTTGATGAGGAACTGCGCATCCTGCACATATTTAGGCGCCAGATTGATAGAGCCTGTCATACCGCGCTCCTCGTCCACAGTCACGATGAGGCGCAACGGGCCGTGCTCCTTGGCATTTTTCAGCGTGTACATGCCGATAGCAACGCCGATACCGTCGTCACCGCCAAGGCTCGTGCCTACCGCCTCCAGATATTCATCCGTGCAATGCAGTTTGATGGCATCCTTGACCGGGTCGAAGGCCACGCCCTCAGCCGCAACGCAAACCATATCCATATGCCCCTGCAAAATGGTACGTGGTGCCTGCTCATAACCCGGCGTAGCCGGTTTATCTGCGATGATATTGTGCACACTATCCTGCACCACCGTGAACCCAGCATCCGTGAGATATTGCTTCAGATAATCACTCACGGCCTGCTCGTGGCCGGACTGGCGCGGAATACGCGTCAGCGGCTCGAACTCAGCGAGTACACCTTCGACAACGGCATTGTTCTTACCCATGAAAAAAGACTCCTTAAAGTAAAGCATTACCAAAAGACACATGAAAAAGCCGGGCCATCCACAGACTGCCCGGCTCTCATTAACTAAAACACATCTGGCAGCTATCAGTCCGGCATTACCTGTGCCAGTCCCGCCTTGACCGTCTCAATCTCCACACCGCGCGGCACATAGACCACAATCTGGTTGGAGACGCGTTTGGGCGTAGCGTCCAGCACATAGGCAGCACCATTGACAAAATCACAAATGCGACGCTGCTCATCAATTTCCAGCTTCTCATAGTTCACGACCGTAGCCCGGCCGGCTTTGAGGTCATCGGCAATGTGCATCACCTGGTCGAAATTGCTGGGGGCATAGACATGCACCTCCAGATGTCCGACCTTGGTCGTATGCACCGTTAACTGCGGCCCTCTGCCGTGACGCACATAACGGCCACGTACGAAGCTGCCGCCTTCCTGCGGGGCGGACGTGGTGCTCCCCCCGAAATCGACCTCCGGCGCACCGTTAGCCACCTGCAGAACCTCGGCCTCATTTTCCCCTGCCAACTGTTCTGCCTGCGGCTGTGCCTGAGCTGCACCTACCTCGGCTCCATCCTCGGGATAATCCTCATAGGGCCCAGGCATAACTTTATCTGCCAATTTGCTGGCCATATCCACGACCTTGTTCACAATCTCCATACCATCTCGTCCTTCCCCGCCTAACAGCGCCTATTCACGCCAAAATAATTTCAAGTAAGATTTCACACTATTCAAAAGACATACCTATTATAGCATGCTCGTGCGCCAAATGCAAAAATCCTAGCCAAAAATCTAAAAATAATCTGATTTTCAGCTAGGATACTTATTGCTTAGGACAATTTTACTATTTTATTGTTGATTTACTTGCGCGCGTTCTTGGCAGCACGACCGCGCACCGTACGGTCAAGAATGGCTTTGCGCAGACGCACGGACTTTGGCGTAACCTCGACGAGCTCATCGTTGTTGATGTACTCGATGGCCTGCTCCAGCGAAAGAATACGCGGCGGCGTGAGGCGAATAGCCTCATCCGAAGAGGACGTACGCATATTCGAGACGTTCTTTTTCTTGCAGGGGTTGATATCGATATCGTTCTCGCGGGAGTTCTCACCGACAATCATACCTTCGTAGACAGCTTCGCCCGGCGAGATGAACATCGTGCCGCGGTCCTGCAGCGTGTAGATGCCATAGCCCGTCGTCTCGCCCTGCTCGAACGCCACGAGCGAACCGCGCGTACGGCCTGGGATATCACCCTTGTACGGAGCATAGCCGTGGAACACATGGTTCATAATACCGTTGCCCTTCGTGCTCGTCAAGAGCTCCGAACGGAAACCGATGAGGCCACGCGCCGGAATCGTGAACTCGAGGCGCATGTAACCAGCCGTCTCCGTCATGTTCGTTAGCTCAGCCTTGCGCGTGCCGAGGCCCTCCATGACAGCCCCCATGAACTCCTGCGGCACCTCGACCGTCAGGTTCTCAATCGGCTCGCAGAGCTGGCCGTTGATGGTCTTGTACACAACTTCCGGCTTACCGACCTGCAGCTCATAGCCCTCGCGGCGCATCTCCTCAATGAGTATGGACAGATGCAGCTCGCCACGACCGGAGACCTTGAACACATCCGGACTGTCCGTATCCTCGACCTTCATGGCTACGTTCGTCTCGACCTCGCGGTAGAGGCGCTCACGCAGATGACGCGAGGTAACGAACTCGCCTTCGCGGCCCGCGAACGGGCTCGTATTAACACCGAACGTCATCGAGAGCGTCGGCTCGTCGATGTTGATGGTCGGCAGGGCCTCCGGGTTCTCTGCATCAGCCACCGTGTAGCCGATGGAGACATCGCCGAGGCCCGTGAGCGCAACGATTTCGCCCATGCCCGCCTCGGGCACCTCCACGCGGTTCAAGCCCTGATAGACAAAAACCTTGCCGATTTTGGCCTTCGTCTCGGAGTCGCCGTTCGTGAGGATGACGTTCTGGTTCGTCTTGGCCGTGCCGCGGATAATACGGCCCACGGCCACGCGGCCTACGAAAGAATCAGCCTCCAGCGTCGTGACCATCATCTGCAACGGCCCATCCGGGTCGCCTTTCGGCGCTGGTAATTCTTTAACAATGGTCTCCATGAGCGGCTCGAGATTATCGTTATCGTCTTCCATATGGTATTTCGCGATACCATCACGTGCCGAGCAATAGATAACCGGGAAATCCAGCTGGTCATCATCAGCATCGAGCTCCATGAAAAGCTCGAGCACCTCGTCATACACATCATCGACGCGCTGATTCGGCTTATCGATTTTGTTGATGACTACGACCGGTTTCAGATGCTGTTCCAGAGCTTTGCGCAGCACGTATTTCGTCTGCGGCATCGGCCCCTCGAAGGAGTCAACCAGCAACAGTACGCCATCGACCATGTTCAGCACGCGCTCCACCTCGCCGCCGAAATCAGCATGCCCCGGGGTATCGACGATGTTGATTTTCACGCCGTTGTACATGATGGCCGTGTTCTTGGACAGAATCGTGATGCCGCGCTCACGCTCAATATCACCCGAGTCCATGACGCGCTCATCCACCTGCTCATTCTCACGGAAAACATGACTCTGCTTGAGCATAGCATCCACCAGCGTCGTCTTGCCGTGGTCGACGTGGGCGATAATGGCGATGTTCCTCAGCTTGTCATTGGTAACGATACTCATACTGTGTAATCTGCCTCCTGTACTGTGCTTTGCACGCAATAAAAGGATACAACACTTTGTATCCTGGTTGACATAGTCTATAGCGGCCCTCACGGCACGCAATTTAGTTTCATTATACACACTCAGCCTAGGGCTGACAAGTTTTTTCGGCAAAATTTTACGCAACCGGCAGGGATAGCGCCGATTGCTCGCGAATGCTTATTGTTGTATAGGAATTTACAGTTTTTTAACAATCGTCCTGCCCTATCGCGGCACGCTAACCTGTATAATAGGAAATACATGGCCCCGGCCATGACATAAATCTATCCATAAGCAAGTGAGGTGTAGACATGGCTCTAAAAAAAGGCAATCTCTACGGAGTCATCTATATGTCCACCGCCAAACTGGAACTGCTCATCGCTGACCTCAAATCACACGAGATTATCGAACGCGCCAGCTCCCCCAGTTTTGTGCAGGTGGCCGACCGTTCCCACGTCTATCACGCGGAAATGGAAAAAATCGTCAGCTCGTTAAACGGGTTCCAACAGATATTAGGTGACTACGGGGTCAAGGAATGCGGCTTCTGGGCCAGCCAGCAGCTCATCGATGACATCACGGCCCGCTATCTGACCGAACAGATTTACAACCGCACAGGGCTCACCGTCACCTGGCTCAGTTCCAGTCAGTTGAACTATTTCCGTGCCGTCTCGCTCATGGCACACACTAAAGAGTCCGAAAGTCTCGGTTCACAGGTCACCTACCTGCTCTACATCGGCTCGGCCAGCGCGACGCTGCTGAAATTCCAGCAGGGCAATTTCCTGCGCAGCTGGAATATCCGCCTCGGTTATCTGGAAATCGACCGGCTGGCCTTCGCCCTGCGCAACGCAGCCAACGACCCCTACGAAATTATCGATGACTACATCGGCAGCAAGCTCGACTACATCGGCAACGAACTGCGCGAAAACCAGGCCGCTGACGGCCACGCCACGCTCGTGCTGCAAGGGTTCCAAGGGCTCAACAACTATTTTCTCCGCGATGATGAACGCACGGCCCAGGTACCGCTCAAAGAATACAACGGCCTCTGCCGTCATCTGCCCACAGCACCGCTCACGACCATCCAAAAACGCCTGCGTGTTGATGTCTCCTCGGCGCGCCATGTCATCCCGGGGGCGCTCATCACGCGCCGCATCATGGACTTTATCCACGCCAACCAGCTCTGGTTCACGCGGCTCAACGTCTGGGATGGCCTCGCGCTCCAGGTGGCCCGCGACCGCGGCCTGCTCAAACACGATATCGAGTCCATCACACTGACCTCCGCCGTGAACATCGCACAGCACTACCTCAGCGACGATGGCCACCGCATTATGACGTTGCGCCTCGCACTGCACCTCTTTGACCAGTTGCGCAAGCTGCATCACCTCACGGCGCGCGACCGCTTGCTGCTGGCCGTGGCCGTCAACGTCTCGGATATCGGCAACTACATCAGCCAGTATGAGCACTACCACCACTCCTACTACATTCTCAAGGCCAACCCCATCATCGGCCTCTCAGACAAGGAAAATAACGTCATCGCCGAGCTCGCCCGCTACCACAGCGCCGAGGCCCCGGACGTCGAGCAGTATCACTACAGTTCACTCGAACCTGACGTGCAGATGCGCGTCGCGAAGCTCGTAGCCATTCTGCGTCTGGCCGACGCCCTTGATGACTCGCACCAGCAGAAAATCACGCGTCTCGCCGTGTCCCTGCGCGAACACGAGGTCGTGCTTACCGCCTATTCCTCACAGGATTTAGCACTCGAGGAATGGGCTTTTGCCAAAAAGTCACAACTATTCTATGAAGTCTACGGCCTGAAAGCCGTGCTGAAACAACGGAGGTCCGAAGCATGAGCAAAGAGACAAAGCCCCTCAAACGCAAGGATTACGAGCATAATCCCGCCTTATTCACTAACCGTGAGCTCTCGTGGCTGGACTTCAACGACCGCGTGCTCGAGGAGGCACGCGATGCCGAAAATCCTCTGCTCGAACGCTGCAACTTCCTCGGCATCACGCAGAGCAATGTGGACGAGTTCTTCATGGTGCGCGTGGCCTCACTGAACAAACTGGCCGCTGCCGGCATCAGCACGACCGACCCATCGGGGCTCACGCCGCAGGAACAGGTCGACGCCGTCAACGCCAAGGAACATGAGGCCGTGGAGCGCCGTTACTCTACCTACAACCGTTCCCTGCTGCCGCTTTTAGAGAAACAGGGCATCCGTATTCTCAAACCCGCCGAGCTCGACGAGCGGCAAAAACTCACCATTCACCGCTATTTTTCCGATGAACTTTATCCTGTACTCACGCCGATGGCCGAGGACAGTTCCCGCCCCTTTCCCTTTTTGAAGAACAACTCGCTGAACCTCGCTATCCAGTTGGGTGATGCTGAGGAGCCCGACAAGAAACTCTTCGCCACGTTGCGCGTGCCGGAGTTGTTCCCGCGCCTCGTAAAAATCCCCGGAGCCGAGGAAAACACCTTCATTTTGCTCGAGGATATCATCCGTGAGTTCCTCGACACCCTGTTCCACGGCTACACCGTGCAATCGGCCTCGGCCTACCGCGTCATCCGCGATATGGACCTCGATGTAGCCGAACACGATAGTTCCGACCTGTTGCGCGCGGTAAAAGACCAGTTGCGTGAACGTGAACACGGCAATGTCATGCGTCTGGAAATCGAAAGCGATATGGCCTCGGAACTCACGACCCACCTCGTGAACACGCTGCACGTGGCCGCAAACACCGTCTATCGCATCAACGGGCCTATCGACCTCACCTTCCTCAAAAAACTGGGCGGGCAGGTCACGGGCCACGATGACCTGCGCTACGCCCACTACGACAGCTACCATGTACCCGGTCTCACGCCGGCGGATAACATCTTTGACTCCATCCGTGAGCATGACTATCTCGTGCAACATCCCTACGACTCCTTTGATGCCGTGGTGAACTTCATCCAGCAGGCCGCCCGCGACGAAAATGTTCTGGCCATCAAAATGACCCTCTACCGTGTCTCGGGCAACTCCCCCATCATCAAATATCTAGGGCAGGCCGCACAGCACGGCAAGCAGGTCACGGTGCTCGTCGAGGTCAAGGCGCGTTTCGACGAGGAAAACAACGTGCGCTGGTCCATGCAGCTCGAGAAAATGGGCTGCCACGTCATCTATGGCCTCGTGGGGCTCAAGACGCACTCGAAAATTGCCGTAGTCATCCGCCGTGATGATGACGGCATACGCCGCTACATCCACCTTGGCACGGGCAACTACAACGACGTAACCGCGCGTTTCTACACGGATATGGGTCTCTTTACCTGCAACCGCGAAATGGGCATCGATGCCACCAACCTCTTTAACATGCTCTCGGGCTTCTCCCGTCCGCCTTACTTCCGTCAGCTCTGCATCTCGCCGCATAATATCCGCGAGTTCATCTACCAAAAAGTAGACGCGGAAATCCGTGCCGCGCGTGAGGGCCGCCCTGCCCTCATCAAAATGAAGATGAACTCTCTCTCCGACTCCGGCATCATCGCCAAACTTTACGAAGCTTCGGCGGCGGGGGTAAAGATACAGCTCATCGTACGCGGCATCTGCTGTCTGCGCACCGATATCAAAGGTGTAAGCGAGAACATCGAGGTGCACAGTATCGTGGGCCGTTTCCTCGAGCACAGCCGCATCTACTATTTCTACGCCGACGGCAACGAGGACATCTACCTCGCCTCGGCCGATATGATGACGCGCAACCTGAACCGCCGCGTGGAGATACTGTTCCCCATCTTACAGCTCGACCTGCGCCGCCGTACCTACGATATTTTCCAGCAGATGTGGGATGACAATGTGAAATCCCGCATCATGCACGGCGACCAGTTCGAACGCATCGACCGCCGCGGCCTCACACCGCTGGACTCACAGCAGAGCTTCATCGACGAGGCCGAACGCCTGAACAAGAAACTGCGCCAGGCCGAGCAGGAGAAAAAGAAGTCTCCCGAAGTCTTTCAGCCCATGATGAAGCACGAGGACGAATTTGGCGAAAACCAATAAACAAAACATAGACAAAGCACGGCTCTGACTGTGCTAAATGATAATTTGGTATGGAAACAACAACAGAAAGAGGGTATCAGCCATGCAGAAAAGCATCCAAAACGTAGCCGTCATTGACCTAGGCTCGAACTCCGTGCGCCTGCAGGTCACACAGATTATTAACAACAGCTTTCTCAAGGTCACAACCCAACTCAAGGAATACGTACGCCTTTCCGAGAACATGGGCCCCGAAAAGACACTCAAAGAAGAGCCCATGCGCCGTACGCTTATGGCCTTGCAAAAATTCGTCAATACTTACAGCGGCATGCCCAATTTGCACGTCATCGCCATCGCTACGGCCGCCGTGCGGCAAGCCACAAACCAGGCAGAGTTCCTCGAAACGGTACGCGACGAAACTGGTATCGAGTTCAAGGTCATCCCCGGTGAGGAAGAAGCGCGCCTCGACTATCTCGGGGTCGTGCGTACCCTCCCCATTACGGATGGCCTGATCATGGACACCGGCGGTGCCAGCACCGAACTCATCCTCGTGCGGGACGGTGAAGACAAAGAACGCATCAGCATCCCCTTGGGTGCTGTGACCATCTCCAGCCGTTTCCACCTGGGTGACACTATTTCGGCCTATGACCTCTTCTCCGCTATGTCGTTCGTCGAGGAAGAACTCGCGAATATCCCCTGGCTGCGCGAAGCCTACGGCCAGCCGCTCATCTGCCTCGGCGGGAGTAACCGCTCCATCGCCAAAATCTCCCGCCGCAAGGTCACAAGCGACATCGAGGATTTGCCGGACATCCACGGCTATACCCTGCCGCGTGAGGACGCACTGGCACTCATGGGTGAATTGATTCGCACGGACAAAGCCGGCCGTGAACGCATCCCCGGCCTCACGAAGTCCCGCGCCGACGTCATCGTCGGCGGCCTCATCCCCGTCACCCTAGCCATGCGCCTCTGTCACAGCAGCGAGATTGTCTGCTCCAACCACGGTCTGCGCGAAGGTGCGCTTTTCGACTACCTCGACCAGCAAAAAGGATAATCTCTGCGCAAATAATACGTGTGTACGCCCACAAGGCCGCTCCCCAAAAACCGGGGAGCGGCCTTGTTGCTATAGGCTTGATAGCTGGACGCGTTCAGGCTTGCGCCTGTGCTGGCACATAGGCACGCTCCAGCTCTGCGGTCAATTCGCGGTGCAACAGGCGTTGCAATCTGTCCTCATCCTGTTTAGTCAGCGCGAGAATAGCGTCTGCCTGCCGATAGCCTGCATAGTAGAGCTGTTGGAGGAGCTGCCGCGCCAACAGGCACTCCGTGTAAAGCGCCGCCGCGTTGGTCTCCCGCGCCTCTGGCGTCAAAGCGGCATCATAGGTGTCTATAGCAAAATTCTCATCCACCACGAGCCCTGGCTGCCCCGCCATGAGTTCCAGACGGTTGGCTTCACGCTGGCAGGCGGGCACCATCTTGGCCTGCCAATAATCTGCCAGGTCATCCGCTGCCATATAGGAACCATGTGCTACCAAGGCCGCAAACTCACTCAACAGCCGCAGCGCAAAGTTATGCTCAAACACCGCCAGGCGCTTGAGATACAGCACCGGGTCGGCTTTGCTTGCTGTGGCCGACTGCCGCGCCCGCGCAGCATACTGCGCTGCGGCCTGTGCCCAAACATCAGGCCGTGCCGCATACGACGTAGTGCTGACGCCATGCCGGAACTGCAACATCTTTGCCGCCTCCTGCATGAGTTGATGCGCGGCGGATTGAATACGATTCATAGGAAAAGCCTCTTTCTATTAACCAATGACGTTATTGCTGACAACACCAACTATTCCCTCTCACATCGCCACCATCGTGCCATCTTTGAGCATGAAGAGCCAGGCCGCGCTGACGGTGCGGCCGGTTAGGGCCTCGACAGCAGCGCGGTAGAGCTTGAGCTGTTCGTAGTGCCGCTCGTGTGCGTGCTGCGGGTCGGTGTCGCGGTCGGTTTTATAGTCTACCAGTACGAGTGTACCATCTGCGTCCTCATAGAGCAAGTCGATGATACCCTGTACGAAGCACTGTGCCTGACTGTGCGCGGGCAAGTTGGGATAAAAATCCCGCGCTGGCAGCAGGCGGCAGAACGGCAGCTCACGCCAGACATGCGCCGCTTTACGCAGTGCCTCGCCGAGCGGCGAGTCACAAAAGGCCTGCAAACTCTTGAGGTAAATGGCTGGCACATCGGTGGGCAGGATAATCTCCCGTTCCACCATGCCCGCCAGTTGTGCCTTGAGCCCACGATAGCTGGTAGCTCCACGAAAATCTAGGTGCTGCATGACCGTATGCAGCAACGTACCATACTCCGCGCCCGTGCGGCTGCGCGCCTGCAAAAAGGCTGGACGCTGCCAGGGCTGTGCCGTATTGTGCTCCGCCCCAGCTGTCCCAGGCATATCAGGCAGCATTGGCCCTGACTTATCTGCCGGAGCTGGCGATACAGCCACAGGTTCATAGGCGCCCAACAGCGCTGCTGTGACCGGTTGCGGCTGCTCATCAGCCTCACGGAAACGGCGCTTGATTTCGCTGACGGAAAGTTTGGCCGCCACCTGTGCCAAGGCAGGCTCGGGATATTGCCAAGCCAATATGCCCGTGACCCGCTCTGCCGCAGCTGTTGCTGGCAAAGGCTCGCCTCGTGCCACTGCCGCGAGCAGTGCATCAGTGGCCGCATCTGCCTCACGCACGGGCTGAGCCAGGTCAGCCGCCGCCAGTGTCTGCACCTGGAAGTGCGCCGCCCCAAAACGTGGCAGAGTCAATACAGCCCCTGCCGCAAGGCCTGCGGCCTCACGTAAAGGCGCACCGTCAGGCAGACGTACGAGCGCCATGAGCAACCAGGACAGATAATTATTCTGCGCCAAGACCTGTGCTCCCGGCAGGGCCTCTCCTGCCGCATCCGCCAAGGCCGCGACCTTTTTCAGCCGCCCGTCCCAAGCCTTGCTGCTGCCTGAGCTCGTGATAATGAGCCGTTCGCGGGCCCGTGTGAGCGCCACGTAGAGCAGGCGCATTTCCTCGGCCTTGCTGGCATTGTTGCCAGCCCGTTCGATATTGCGCCAAGCCAGAGTTTGATAGCGCTGCCCCGTGGCCCGGTCAGCAATTTGCAGGCCGATGCCCAGTTTTTTATCACAAAGCAGCTGGCTGCCTGCGTCCAGCAATTTGAACTTTTTGTCACTGGCTACCAGGAACACGAGCGGAAACTCGAGCCCCTTGCTCTTGTGGATGGTCATGATGCGCACGACATCCTCGCCCGCCCCCAGTGTACGGGCTGCCGCTAAATCATTCTCCTGCGCGCGCAAGCGGTCGATAAAGCGCAAGAAACGGTTCAGCCCGCGATAATTCGTCTTTTCGTAAGCCGCCGCCCGGTCGCTCAAAAGGCGCAGATTGGCCTGTTGCAACAAACCGCCTGCCAGTCCACCGACGTAGTTATAATAGCCCGTTTCCTGATAGAGATAGTTAATTAGCTCGGGCACCCGCAACTGCCGTGCCGCCAGCCGCCATGTACTCAAACGGTCGCAAAAGGCCGCCGCCTTATCGGCGAGACGCGTGGAGAGACCGCTGTCCTGCTGATAAGCATGCAATAGTGCCGCGTAAAGGTCGGTATGGGGCGGCGCGGCCAAACGGATTTTCGCCATATCACTCATGCTGAAACCGCCAATCGGCGAGGCCATAACCGCCGCGAGCGGAATGTCCTGACGCACGTTGTCGAGGCAGGTCAACAGCGCCAGCATGACCCGCACTTCCTGCGCGGCAAAATAGCCACTGTCCGCACTCGCATAGGCAGGTATCCCCGCCGCCCGCAGGCAGGTAAGCAGCTGCTGGGACACACTGGCACCGCCCCGGTAAAGGATGGCGACATCGCGCCAGTGCATAGCCCGGTAAACGCCCGTGTGTTTGTCATAAACCAGCGTACCCGCAGTCATAAACGCTTTGAGCCGCCGTGCGATATAATCGCCCTCGGCCTCTAGCCCCTGCGGGATATGCCAAGACTGCGACGGCGTGGACTCTGCGGCCAAAGGTGTATGCTCTGCCGATGGCTCACCATCATCGAGGATATGCACCACCTCCAGCGGGCCAGCGAGGCCCACTGCTCCTTCTGGCAAAGCAGGATAATCCAGTCCGGGATAGAGAGCCGCCGCCTCATCATAGTCAATCTCCATCGTCTCGGGCTGCATGAGCTGCGTGAACAACACATTGATACTGTCGAGCACGCACGCCCGGCTGCGGAAATTGCGGCTGAGGGAAATGAGCTGATAAAGGTCTGGATTCATTTGCGGGAACGTGGCCTGTTTCTGCTGGAAAATCTCGGGGTCTGCCTGACGGAAGCGATAAATACTCTGCTTGACATCGCCTACGAGAAACACATCCGGCTGCTCGCGCCGCGCGATAAGCTGCACGATAGCTTCCTGCACCGCATTCGTATCCTGATACTCATCGACCACAATGGCGGCGTATTTCTCCTGCAAGGCCATAGCGGCAGGCGTAGGCACCAGCTGCCCTGTCGCTTGCCGCACCTCGCGGTTGCAGAGCAAATCCAACGCGAAATGCTCCATATCCCCAAAATCGATAACGCGCTTTTCCCGCTTGGCTGCCTGCAACGCGCGGCCATAACGCAGGGTGAGCTGGCAAAGCTCTGTCACCATCTGCTGCGTCGCCGCCATTTCCTCACGCAGGCCAGCCGCATCCACCTTAAAGAGCTCCTGCAAGCTGTCTACGCTCTCCTTGCACGCCGCACGTTGATTTTGCACAGCCGCTTTGGCCTCGCCTGCCAGCAAGGTCTCACGGTAAGGGCCCGCTGCCCGCGGGAACTGCACGGCCTGCACGCAGGCACGTACCTCATCCCAACTGGCACCAGTTTGCAACGCCTCCTGCGCCCGTTGCAACTCGGCACAGACCGCCGTGCCCACCGCCGTGTAACCATCACTGCCCAGGCTCACCGCATAGTCACGAAAGGCTGTGGCCACAGCCAAAGTCTGGGCAATTTGCTGGGCTAACCCAGTTTTATCCAGACAGTCGTACGCCCACAAATCAGCCTGTTCGGCATAGCGTGCAGGCTGAGCCTCCAGCCAGTCCTCGGGGAAGGGCTGACTTTGCGCAAAATGCCAAGTCTGCTGTATCAACTCCCTGACCTGCGCATCACCTGTATCACTGCCATAGGCATCGGCAAAATGCAAAAACTCCGCATCGCCCTCAGCATAAAGCGCCTCGAGCTCCTGGTCCATGACCTCCTGCGCGAGCAGGGCCTGCTCCTGCTGGTCCATCGCCCGGAACTGCGGGTCGATGTCGAGCTCCGCGATATTCATGCGCAAAATGCGTTGGCAAAAGGCATCAATCGTCGTAATCGCGGCCCCTGAAAGCAAAATCAACTGCCGTTGCAGGCGTTCACGCGTCGCCGTATCCGTTGCCTGACCTACGGCTTCCTGCAACGCCGCTTCGATGCGTTCACGCATCTCTGCCGCCGCCGCATTGGTAAAGGTCAGCACGAGCATCTGGTCAATCTCACACACGCCCGTCGTGAGCAGACGGATGAGACGTGCCACGAGCACGGCAGTCTTACCTGAGCCTGCGGCGGCGGCCACCAGAGTTTGTTTACCTTGTGCCGCAATAGCCGCTTGTTGTTGTGCTGTCCACGTCATACCTGTGCCTCCTTGCCCGCTGCTTTAGGGCGCGTTTTCCCCTTTTTCTGCTCCGGCGCCGCCAGCGGTGGCGGCACGGGCTCACCCGTGGCCTCGGACATCGCCGCATAATAAGCCTGCTCATCATCAGCCTCCGTCAACTGATGCCAATGTCCCGCCACCGGGTCAAAACCGCAGAAATCACGATAACTGCAATACTGACAAGCATAGCGCCTGTCGCCAATATAATACGGGTCAACCGCAATATCTCCCGCCAGGATGCGCCGCCCCGTATCGCGGATGAGATAGTCCATATAGTCCAGCAGGAAAGCAAACTGCTCCGCACTTTTAAGACAAGTCAGCGTCTTTTTACTGAACGTGCCTTTGCTGGATACGGGCAGCGCGCCCTCCTTGAGTTTGATGCTGATGAACTGCTGCCCGGCATCGATAGCTGCGATGACCTCCGGCTCGGCGAGCACCCAACCCGGCATTTGCAGGCGGGACAGCACTTCCGCCTCGACTACCTCCTGAGATTTTTTATATTCCGTAGCCAACAGTTCATTTTTCAGATAGCAATAGAGTATCCCCGCGGGCAGGCAGGTCTCGCCGCGCTGCTGGGCCAGAAAGTTCCGCGCCACCAGCATATAGGCGAGGAGCTGCATGCGCAGACCGTACCAGACCTCGAGTAAATTCAACGCCGGCTGTCCCGTCTTATAGTCAATGATGAGGAAATAGCGGCCATTCTCCGCGATGTCAATGCGGTCAATCTGCCCCGTCAACTCCATTCGCACGCCGTCCACCGGATAGACAAGCGGGGGCAGACTACCTGCGCCCTGCCCGAAACTCTGCTCGAGATAGGCTGGATGGAACTGGCTGGCCCGGTCATAGGCTATGAGGCGATGCAGGCTCCGCTCCGCTGTGGTCTGGATGCGCGTAAGCAGATGCTGATAGGCAGCCTCCCGCTGCATCAGCTGGCCGTGTACCCGCGGGGCCAGTTCCGTAAGGGCACGCTGACAAAGGGCCGCGCACTCGGCATCATCCACATCCCGCCAGCCGCGTCCCGCCGCCCGCAGTTCTTCACCGAAGCGGTGCAGCACACCATGCAGCAAATTGCCGAGGTCCAGCTTCGCGAACTGGTACTCCTGACGCTCCTGCAAGCCCAGACCGTACTGAGCAAAATATTTAAATGGGCAGGCGCGGTACTGCTCAAAACGCGTCACACTGCCCCGCAGCCGCTGCTGAGGGGCAAAGAGCTCGCGCGCCAAATCCGCCGGCAAACTGTTTTCGCGTGGTGCCGCAAAAAGCCCGGCCAGCGAACGCTGCGCCGCGGCCTTGCGCTCTGGGTCAGCCAGATACCAGTTATACACATCGGCCCACCAACTGGCCATGCCCAAGCCATCACGCTGCGCACGCAAAGCCGCTGTGAGGTCATTCAAGGCAGGCTGTGGTGCTGCCAGCTGCAAATCATCCGTGCGCGCAATCCCAGCCAATGGTATGGACAGAAACTCCGCCTGCGGCAATAGCTCGCGCAAACGTGCGATGAGCGGCGAGGGCAGCATTTCGCCCCCCTGCACATCCGCCAATGCATAGGACACCCAAAGATAGTCCCGCGCCTCCGTAAAGCCGTGGTAGAGCGCATAATGCTCCCCATAACTGCGCTCGCGCCCGCCCGCCGGGATAGTGAGCCCCATATCCTGCAAATGCAGGCGGTCGGCATCCGTGAGCAGCCCTTTTTCGCTGATGGCCCGCGGCATCACGCCCGCATTCGCGCCGAGGATATAGATGGCCCGCAGACCCGCCAGACTGTTCTGGTCAAAAGGCGCAATCGTCACGGCATCAAGCCCCTGCGGGATGAGTGAGAGTTGCAAGGCATCGAGCCCATCTGCCAGCACGAGTTCATACTCGGACAGTGGCATTTTAGCGTCACCACTCACGGTCACGAGCTGGTCAAAAAGCTCCATGAGGCTGTTCCAAAGCTGACGGTGCTCCGCGGCCGCCGCCTGCTGCACCTCGCCGCCTGCCTGCTCCGCCTGTTCGGCCTGAGCTGACCACTGGGCCAGCGTATCCGGCACCTCCAGTGCCAGCAAAAAATGATAAAGTGCCGTTGTCTGCTCGCGCACGTTTGCCGCCGCCCGCAGTTCGTCCTGCAAGGCCGCCAAGGGTGCAGCTGCCGTACGCCGCCATTGGTCGATGAGGGCCAGCTGCGCTGCCGTCGCCTCATCCTCTTTTTCCTCTCCCTCCAAGGAGAAATACTCGCGCCACGCCCACGGCTCGTCCTGCGTCCACGCCTTACGGCCCCGTACCCCAAACTCCCGCACGTAGTTTTCGAGCAAATCAATATTGTCCATGCTCAACTGCGTCCAAAAGCCCGTACGTAAACAACGGTAAATCGGCTCACCGCGCCAACTGCGGATGGCCTCAAAAACCGACCGCAAGAGTTCGGCTAAAGGATGCTGCATACTCGCCCGCTTCGCATCGAGGAAATACGGAATACCATAGGCTGGCAGCAATAACCTGAGCTGCTCTGTATAATAGTCGTTGTCGCGTACCAGCACGCCGATATCGCGCCAATGATAGCCCTGCTCACGGCAAAGACGCAGCATATCGGCCGCCATAACCGTGAGTTCGAGACGCGGCGTCGCCGCCTCCACGATGCGCAACCCCTGCGCCTCCGTCTGCGGCTGAACGCGATAGTCATAGAGACCGCGCTCTATCTGCCCCAGCGCCGGTGCGCGAAAACGCGGTGCTTCGTAATACGCCCCCGTTTTTTCTGCGGACACACTCTGCCCTGTCAGCCAGCGTTCGCTAACCTTTACCCCCAGCGACTGCGCCATTTGCGTCAAAAGCTTTTGCGTATCGGCACAACGGTAGAACAAGCCACTGCGGCTCGTATTATCAAGGCTCCGCGCCACAGGGTCCAGCGTCAGGGTCACATGCACCGCTTTGACCTTGGTTAGCAGCGCCTGCAACACCGCCTGCTCCTGCGGATTGAAAAAAACAAAACCGTCGACCCAGACCTCGGCCCCTTCCAGCAGCTGTGCCTCGGGAATATGCGCCGCCAGCGATGTCAGCATATCCTCGGCATCCGTGGCCCGGCCAGCCAACTGCTCCTGGAAATCTGCCGCCAAAAGCGCGATGTCATGGAGCTTGCCCGCCAGATATTTATCCTTGCCTGCCAACTGCTCGGCTGTCTGCTGCAAAATTTCCGGCGTGAGGCCATAACTTTTGGCCTCGCTCAAAGCCTCACTGAGTTCCTGCGTGAAGCCATGCCGTCCCGCCACGCGGGCAAAAACCGTGAGCTCTTTCTGCCGCCGGTGCAAAATACGCTTGAGCAGCAAACGGCGGCCGATATCGGAAATACGTGGCAACACCGCACCGCCAGTCTCTAAAAGCACCTGCCGTGCGAAACGCCGAAACCCAAAGACATAACTGCGCATGAAACCCTGCTCGGGCATACGCTGCGCCAGCTGCCGCTCCACCTGAAAGGTCATATGCTCCGGCAGCAGCAACAGCAACGCGGGACCGAGCGGGTCCACGGCCATACGCTGCTGCATGTCCGCCAAACAGGCCGTCGTCTTGCCTGTGCCTCCACGGCCGCAAATAAACTCCAGTGTCGCTGTCATAGCTATCTCCTCCGCTATACTTCTTAATGTCAGTATAGCATAAATGGCCATGCAGTACGGAAAAAGCACTGCATAGCCAAAATTTTTTATTCTGACGCCCGGCCGATGACGAAATGCGCCGTGCTCCCGCCCGTGCGCGTACGCGTCACCTCCAGACGGGCGGGAATCATCCGCTTGAGTTCGGCTACATGCGAAATAATACCGATGAGCCGCCCACTCTTTTGCAACGCAAAGAGCGCCTGCATAGCCACGTCGAGCGTCTCCTCATCAAGGGTGCCAAAACCTTCATCAATAAACATCGTATCGAGCCGCACCCCGCCCGCATTACGCTGTACCGTATCCGCCAGCCCCAGTGCCAGCGCCAGAGAGGCCAAAAAGGACTCACCGCCCGAGAGTGTGGCCATCGCCCGCGCCTCGCCGAGGTCATTGTCGAAAATGGCCATATCGAGCCCGCCCTGCTGACTGCCGCTCTCACGCTCACCGTATTGTAACAGATAACGCCCCCGCGTCATACGGGCGAGACGCTGGTTCGCCGCCTCCATGACATCGTGCAGCAAAGCGTGCAACACATAACTCTGCAACGATACTTTGCCCCTATCCTTATCCTGCCCACGGGCTAGTTCTGCCAGCCCATTGACGACCTGATACTGTGCCGTCAGCGCATCACTGCGTGCGAGGAGCTTCTGCATAGCCGCTGCATCGCTCTGCCATGCTTTACACTCCTGCTGCGCGGCCGCCAAAGCTTTTTGCTGGGTCACAAAAGCCTGTTCGGCCTGCGCGACCGCCGCCTGCAGGGCAGCTATATCCGGCTGCCGGTCTCCCGCCGCTGCCTGTCTGACCTCCGCCAGCCGCGTCTGCGCCGTATGCGCTGCCTGCTGGTGCGCAAGCAGTTCCTGCCGTACCTGTTCCCGATAGTCAGCCTGCTGCCATGCCCCGGTGAGGACTGCCTGCCACTCTGCCACACTGGCAAAGCCCGCCTGCTCGCACCGCGCAGTGAAGGCTGCCTGCTGCTCCTGTGACTTCGCCTGTGCCGCCTGTACTGTAGCATGCAGCGTACGGTAAGCACTCTGTTTTCCCTCATGGTCGGTGCGCGCATCGTTAAATTCCTTTTCTGCCGCCGCGGCCTGCTGCTCCGCCTGCGCATATTGCTGTTGCAACTGCTGGAGCTTGTGCTTGAGGGCTTTTGGTGCGCGGTAAGCCTCCGGCAGGTGCTCTGCCTGTTCCTCTTGGCGCGCCGCCGTCTGTGCCGCCGCTGTCAGGGCAGTCTGCGCCGCCTGCTGGCATTTTTGTTCCTCTGCCTGCTGCTGTTGCAATTTCTGCTGCCGCTGCGTCTGCTGCGTAGTCAGTTTAGCCAGTTCTGCCGCCGCCTGCGTAGCCGCCCGCGACCGCTGCTTGACCGCCGCTATCTCCTGGTCAAGCACTGCTAAAGCGCGCACATCCCCGAGATTAGCCAGCTGCCCTTGAAGCTTACTGCATACTTGGCCGCGCTGCTGGCTATCTTCGCTGGCACGCTGCTCAGCTTGGCGTTTTTGCTCCACCAGCTGTTCCGCCTGGGTAATTTCCTCAGCCGTAGGCAGTTCTTCACTGGCCACTGCTAAATGCGGATGCGTGGTCGCACCGCAAACCGGACAAGGCTGCCCCTCCTGCAAATTCTGCGCGAGCTGGGCTGCCCGGCCGAGATGGGCGAGTTCCCGCAACTGAGCGAGCCGCCGCTCGGCCTGCTCCCGCGACTGCCGGGCCTCGGTCAGCACGGCAGCCTGCCGCTCCTGCGCCGCCACCGCCGTTTGCAACTGCTGCTGGAACTCCACCACTTGCTGGGCCTGTACCCGTTCCTCCTGTAACTGCGCCAGCTGCATTTTAGCCACAGGTTCCGCCGCTGCCTGCTGCCGCAACGACTCGATTTGCACTGCCACGGCCGCCAGCTCAGTCTGGAGGCGGGTGACCTCCTGTTGCACCTGCTCCGCCTTCGCCTGCGCCGTCTTTGCCTGCTGGGCCGCCTGCTCGGCCTGTTGCACCGTGGCCTGCCATGCCTCCGCCGTGGGCACCAGTGCTGTTAACTGCGTGATTTGCGCACGCAGTTCTTCCCGTGCTGTCTGCCCCTCGGCAGCTAATTTTTTGGCAGCCTCAGCCTGCTTTAAACGCTCCTTGGCCTGCTTGCCCGCCGCAATCAAAGCCTTTTCCTGCTCCGCCTGCGTCTCAGCCTCCTGCCTGGCTGCCTGCCACTGCGCATGCGCATCACTGAGCTGTGCCGCCCGCTCGGCCTGCGCCAACTGCTGCTCGCGTCCAGAATCTTTTTGCAGCGTCTCCCGGCATAGGGCCAACTGCTGCTCCGCCTGCACTACCTGTCGCAAGCGCTCTGCTGCCTGCTCCCCCGCCATCAAGGCGGCACGAGCCTTTTCCTGCTGCGCCTGCAAGGCAGGTGTTTGCACCGCCAAGGCCTGCACAGTCTGCTCTTTCGCCTGCAACTGCGCCTGAAAAGCCGCTGCATCCTCTGTCTGCCCAGCTTTTTGCCAATAGACCTGCAACTGCTCTTTGATGCTTTGATATTCATTTTTCAGCGCATCCGCCTGCGACTTCAACTGTGCCTCAATGCGTTCGTAAAGCCCCGTGGCAAACAACACTTTCATAATGGCCAGACGCTCACTCGTATCCGCCATCAGAAAACGACGGAACTCCCCCTGTGGCAGGAGTACGACTTGACGGAACTGGTCGATTTCGAGCCCCAGCATATTTTTGATTTTTTCCGTAACGCTGTCCGCGCCGCTGACTGTCTCGAGCGCCTCACCCCGCGCATCGAGCCGCGTGAGCACGGCCATATGCGTCTGCTGCGTAAGCTGCGTCTTATCCCGCTTGCTCTGACGCATTTGCGCGGGCACACGGTAGACACGCCAGCGCTCTGCGCCCAACGTAAAGGTCAACTCGACGTACGTAAGCACGTCCTTGGCTGCGCCCACACTGCGCAACATGCTGGGCTTGCGTGCCTCACTGCTCGAGCGGCCATAGAGCGCAAAACAAATGGCGTCAAAGATACTTGTTTTGCCCGCGCCGGTCGGCCCGTGAATGAGAAAAAAATCATTACCCGCCAGCTGGGCAAAGTCCAGCGTCAGTTCATCCTCATAGGGGCCGAAGGCCGCCAGCTTTAAACGCTCTGGTCTCATGCCTCTTCCCTCCGCTCATGGTGTACCGCTGCCAGGCACGCCTGCAAAACCTTTTGCTGTGCCTCGTTCATGTTCTGCCCCGTCATCGCCGTATAATACTGCGCGAAAACCTCTTGCTCATTTTTCCGTAACATAGCCTGCCCTTCATTACTGAGGGTAGCTGCATGCTCATAATAGACGCGCTCCACGTGCATGATGTTGGGGAAAGGACCGCGCAAGCGTGCCAACGCATCGAGTACCGGCCCCTCATCCGTAAGCACCGCCTCGATATAATCATCCGAGGCGGGAAACATTTCGCGCTTATGCAGTAAGTCCTCAAACTTGCCTTTTAGCCGCCGCACATCATGGCGTGGCGTGAGCGGTACTTTCTCTACCTGCACCCGCCCCATCGCATCGAGTTCGACAACACAGACACCCTTGTACTGCTCCGCCTCGTCAAAGGAATATTTCATCAGCGAACCACTATAGCGGCAGGTCTCACTGCCTGCCCGTTGTGGATTGTGCAGATGCCCCAGCGCCGTATAGCAATACGCGCGGAAAATCCCCGGTGGCACTGCCCCCGTACCGCCTACCTCGAGCGGCCGCTCGGAGGCCGACCCCTGTCCATTAGCCATAAAGGCATGCGCTACCGCTACTGTGCGCACAGCTGCGGGCAACTGTGTCCGCGCCTGTGCCACCACACTGCTATAGGCCTCACCAAAAGACAATCCCCCCGTTGCCGGCACTAAATCTGGCCACAACGCCCGCACCGTCGACGGCTCAAAATATGGCAGCAACTGAAACGCCACCGGGCCATACTCATCCTCGAGCATAACCGGTGCCAAATCAGCCGTGAGCTCACCGCGCACGAACACCCCCGCCTGCGCCAATAACTCCTGGCCAAACCCCACGCGGGCCGCACTGTCATGGTTGCCCGCGATATAGAGCACCTTGACTTTTTGCTCCCGGAGCCGCGTCAAGACCTCATCAAAAAGTGCCACCGCCTCCACTGGTGGCACGCCCCGGTCGTAAATATCGCCTGCAATCACCACGGCTTCCGCTCCGCTCTCCTTGACCAGCGGCAGGAACTGCTCACGTAGCAGCCAGCGCTGTTCCTCGGTCAGATGCTGTCCATGAAAATAACGGCCCAGGTGCCAGTCCGCCGTATGGATAAAGCGCATAATCGTTCCTCCAAGCACATACTTATATATCCTGTACCTAATCTCAACCATAAAAAAATCTTTCCCTCGCGAGAAAGATTTGCCTCAAAAGAAACTAAACGGAGTTTTGACCCGCAAAAGCGTGCGTCCACAACTACAGGGCGATGTATCAAAGCTCACCGCCTGCCCTGTACGGTAACGAATGAGCGGCATGGCCTCAGCATCCAGCGTTGTCACGACCAGTTCCCCCATTTGATGCGGGTCGGTAACTGGTTCATCACTATTGAACGCAATGAGCTCTGCGTAATAATGGTCTTCCTGAAGATGCTGCCCTTCATGCCCCTCACAGGGATAGAGCAGACCTGCCGCGCCCAGTGCCGCCGGAGCATAGATCGTATAGACCTCCGCTTTCGTGCGCTCATGGATATGACGTGCCATCGGGTTCTGGATACCCTGTGGATTCATACAAATCACGCGGGTAAGCGGATAGTGCGCAATATCCTTGCCCGCCGCCTGCAACTGGATAATCAGCTGCAAAACAAGCTGTGGCGTACCAATCAAAGTATCGATACTCACATGCTCGATGAGACGCAGCCAATGCCGATACTCCAAACTCATAGGCACGACCGCCGCGCCGACGAACTCCGCCGCATACTGCACATCCTGAAAGCGGCTGTCCGATAAATCACAAAGTAAACCGATACTAGAGGTCTGATTAACCCCTGTGCTCACCAGCGTGCGCGCCATCATCTCAACATTGTGCGCTATATCGCCATTCGTATACAGATGCGTAAAATCGCCAGACTCTTCCTCCATGCAGGCATATCGCAGCACACTCGTCAAAGGCAAGGTCAACATATCGAGACTATCGGTACGATAGAGGTCCGTATCCGTCAAAAAAGGCATTTTGCGCAAATCAGCCAGCGTTTCTACCGACTGCCAATCCGCCCCGGCCTGAGCAAAGTGTTCTTGATAAAAACGGCTCTTCTCCTGCGCCCAGCGCAACTGCTTTTGCAACTTTTCCAGCTGCTTAGCCTGCAGTTGCTCCCGGGCCATCTGTTCAATCTGCGGATGCGCAAACATGACGATACTCCCCTGCCTCTTTTCTGTAAATTCCCCAAAATGCGTATGCTGTCGGGCCAGCACGTTCCAACAGCCCTAACATACGCACTATTTTACAGCATAGCTTACGACAGTGGCTTTTGATAGAAGAACGGCTGGAAACTCGTATAACCCAGCTTACGGAAATTCAAAATGGCCTCGGTCGCCCCGACGAATAGAATGCCGCCCGGTTTCAAAGCCTTGAAGAAATTCGCATAGAGCTGGTCTTTGGCCTCTTCCGTGAAATAAATAACGACGTTGCGGCACAAAATAAGGTCAAACCCCGTCTCGAACGGGTCTTTGAGCAAGTTATGGTGCTTGAACTCAATCACGCTCTTGATTTCATTTTTGATAGCATATTTATCGCCATCAACCTTGTCAAAATACTGGGCCAAACGCTGTGGTGACAAGCTTTTGATTTCGTTTTCATTATATACGCCACGCTTGGCTTTGGCGATAATCTCCGTATCAAGGTCCGTCGCCAGAATACGGTGTTTCACCCCTGGCGTCATCTCTTTCATAATAATCGCCAGTGAGTATGCCTCCGCCCCGATGGAGCAGCCGGCACTCCAGATATTGAGACGCGGCGAACGCGTCAACAAATCCGGGATAACATCCGTCTCCAGCTTACCGAATTTCTCCGGCGTACGGAAAAACTCCGACACGTTGATGGTCAGATACTCGATAAAAGACGCAAAATCATCCTTGTTCTGGCAGACGCGATTGAAATAGGCCGCGTAAGAATCCATATTGGCCCGGCGCACAAGATTACCGATACGCCGCTTCATCTGCGGCTCCTTATACAAATCGAGGTCGATGTCCGTCTTGGCCTTGAGGTTCTTTTTGAATAAAGCCCAATCGTTGTCATCCATCATGTTAATTCCCCTCCCATGTTGCTGAACCGTCCCGTAGCTATCGTTCCCTCAAACGGGCGCAGCATGATTAACTCTAATATATACATTCACCTCCCAGAACGAAATTCCTGCTACGGTGAAAAAATTTCTCCACAACGCCAAGCAGCGGCCCCGCTAAGCAGAGCCGCTGTATAGGGAGAGATATACGTTTTTAATGCGAGCTGGCGGGAGCTTCCTCCGCTTTCAGCTGCTGATAGTCAACCTGTTCACCGTTTTTCTCACGCGCCACGACTTCGCGCTCATACTGGAAGCACTCCTGCGCGATATCCTTGCTCAGCCAAAGCAGGCAGATAAGGTTCGGGATAGCCATGAGGCCGTTCATCGTATCGGAGAAGTTCCAGACAATCTCCATCGTCGTCGTTGCACCGACGAACGTCACGAGACTGAAGAGGACACGATAGGCCATGATAATAGCACGCTTGCTCACGAGATACTCCAGCGCTTTCTCACCATAGTACTCCCAGCCGAGAATCGTGGAGAAAGCGAACAACGAAAGGGCAACCGAGACGATGAGTTTACCATACTCGCCAAAGACCGTCGAGAAGGCGAGAATCGTCAGCTGCGCGCCCGAAACGAGCTTGCCAGAATCAGGGTCAACCGTGCCGAGCATGCCCGAAGAGGCAATAACCAGGCCCGTGAGCATACAAATAATCATCGTATCAAAGAACGTACCCGTCATGTTCACATAGCCCTGACGGGAAGCATGGTCTGTGCGGGCCGCCGCCGCTGCGATGGGTGCCGAGCCAAGACCAGCCTCATTGGAGAAGACGCCGCGTGCCACGCCCCAACGCATGGAACTGAGCCATGTAGCCACGATGGAGCCGCCGACACCACCGGCCGCTGCCTCCGGCGAGAACGCCATGCGAATCATCTCCATGACGCCCGCAGGAACTGCATCGAAATTCACGATAATGACGATAACCGCCGCCACAAAATAGAAGGCCGCCATAAACGGCACCACCACAGACGACACGAGACCGATGCTGTGAATACCACGGATGAGGATGCCCAGCGCGCAGACGGCGATGATACCGCCCACCAGCCAAGTTGCAATGCCATAACTATGATTGAGCGCCGCCGAAATGGAGTTGGCCTGCGTCATGTTGCCGATACCAAAGGACGCGCACACGACGAAGAAAGCGAACAATGCCGCCATGATACGGCCGATAACCTTGTTCGGGATACCGTAACGCATGGCATACATCGGGCCGCCAGCCTGCTCACCCACAGAGTTCGTCTTACGGTATTTTACCGCGAGTACTGACTCGCCATATTTCGTCGAGAGACCAAACGCTGCGGAAATCCACATCCATACAATAGCACCCGGGCCGCCGAGCACCATAGCCGTCGCAACACCGACGATATTGCCCGTACCGACCGTAGCCGAGAGCGCCGTCATCAATGACTGGAACGGCGAGATATCGCCCTCATTCTGCTGACGGCGCTGGAATACCATGCGCAAAGCATAGCCCAAATTGCGCCACGGCAAGAACTTCAAGCGCACAGTCAGGAAAATACCCGTGCCCACGAGCAGTGCCAACATGACCGGGCCCCAGACGAAGTTATTGACAGCTGCTAAAATGCCAGATACATCCATAAAACATATCCTCCCTTGATAAAATAGAATAATTGCCTTTCCTTGCTCACCAATCAGGTCAAAAACAGAAACGACGCCCTGCACTATAAATACCAGAGCGTCGCCATTGACGTATTGATGAAAACATTCATTTGATTGGTATGTGGATATTATAGCCGATAATTGTAACATTGTAAATAGGCCACGGACAAAATTTGCCTATTTTTTATAGCAAGTATACAGTATATGTATGGTCTGACAAAAAAGTGTTCACCGCGGCACCATCAGTTTGCATCTGCGCACACAGTTGATGGACGCATAGGCTGACCCTGCTTGCTTTTTTCTTGCTTTCCCCCTATAATAGTAGCAGGAAGCAACTATTATCTTTTGATTCATATTGTTTAGGAGGCGGTTTTATGTTCCGTGGTGCAATGCCTTTTAATTTCCGTGCTAATGCAGCCAAAGGCCGCGAAGCGCTCGAGAATGTGCTGGAGACGGCGGCAGATATTTCCTGCAATCCGCTGGGACGCGTGAGCGGCGCACTGTTTCCCTTCCGCGTAGATGTCATCGACACCGAGACGGCCTATGAGGTCAGCGCCGAACTGGCCGGCTTCACCAAAGAGCAAATCACCGTCTCCTACGATGACGATAAATACCTGCGTATCCGGGCTGAACGCCCCGAACCGGACTATGAAGTCAAATATCTCTGCCATGAGTGCCGCACAGGTACGTTCGAGCGCACGTTTGCCATCGACGAAATCGATGCCGACAGCGTCAAGGTCTCCTTTAACGACGGTGTACTGCACATCGTCCTGCCGAAGACGCCGGAGTCCGTCAACAAAAAGACCTTTAACATCGACTAATCACTCTACATAGTGGCTGAAACTGCCAATTACCAGTTGCGGAAATTCCTCGTGCAAAGTCGCGAGGAATTTTTTTGTGCCCACACAGGCCTGCTCCGCCTCTGGCATGATGTCGAGAAAGGCATCTGGGTCGATGTTCAAGTTGCGCACCTGAATCATCTGCACAGGCAATTCGCGGAAGAAGGCCTGCCAAGCCGCAAGTTCCTCTCCCCGGTCGTTAAAGCCGGGGAAATAAAGCAAATTCAGCGACACATAGACGCCATGGTCCAGCGCATAGCGGATAGACGCCTTCACGTCGGCGAGATGATAGCTGGCACGATAATAGGCATCGTAACCTGCTTCACGTGCACTGATAATCGAGACGCGCAATGAGTCGAGCCCCGCATCAACGATTTTCTTAATCCCCGCGGTCCAGCCCGCATTGGAGTTCATGTTGATTTGCCCCTTGCTGGTCCGCGCACGGATGAGCTTAATACCCGCCGCTATCGTATCGGCCGCCAGTGAAGGCTCACCCTCGCAGCCCTGCCCAAAACTCACGATACCATCGGGCGCCACCGACAAATGATAGACACCAATCTCGGCCACCTCTTCGGGCGTAGGCCGGAACGTGATACGCGACTGTGGTGAGGGGCAGCACTCAGCCGGTTGCAGGGAGATACAACCGAAACAGTTCGCATTGCAGACCGGACTCACGGGGATACCGCACTCCCAACGCCGGTAAAAGAGGTTCTGTGCTGTGCAGCAATGCCACTCCAACGAACAATGGCCGAGGTGCTCCACCAGACGATTGCCCGGCAAATCCTTCTGCGTACGCTTCACGAGTTTCTTGAGTTCGGGCGTATTGTAATGTGCGGGGTCCCATTTGTCATTTTCGTCCGTATAGACCGCCGCGCAATACAGCTCATCGTGGTACACGACCACCGCCGTATAACCATACAGTGGCAGCCGCTCGGCCTCCGCCTCCCGCTCATAGGCAGGCATATACAGGCGTGTATAGCCTGCAGGCAAAATAGCTGCTACCGCCAGCCCCGCGATGGGCAGCACCTCCCCCGCCGCCGTACGCCCTACTGCCTGATGGTCTGGCATAAGCATGAGGTCCGCCGTCTCTGGCAGAGGGATGAGGTCCGCTGGCGTCAGCGGCACATTCGTACTGCCGGTACGCCCCATGCCCCACAGCCCTGCCGCATCGAGGATATTGCCCTCTTCATCGGCATAAACCGCGGTAATTTGTTCGTCCAACTGCTTTGCCATCACTGCTTCACCTCTCCCTGTTCAGCCTGCCCTGCCGCCGTCTCCGGCTGATTCTTTGCCTGAGCCGACCGCTTCTTTTGTTTCTTCGGGTTAAATTTATTCATCGCCATATCAACATCATCATTCACGATACATTCCACCGCCGGAATGAGATAATCAATGGCCGCCGCAATTTTCGGCGCATCCTCCGTAGAAAAAGGCGCCAGCACATGGTTGACAACCGTCCAGCCAGCGGCAGGCCGGCCAATGCCCACACGCACGCGCGCGAAATGCTCATCCCCCACATGGGCGAGAATGGACTTGATGCCATTGTGACCGCCCGCACTGCCCTTTTTGCGGATGCGGATAGTACCGCAGGGAATATCCATATCGTCATGACAGACGATGAGGTCCTCAGGCGCCAACTTGTAAAAACTCATGAGCGGCCCAAGGGCCCGCCCACTCTCGTTCATATAGGTCTGCGGCTTCACAAGCAATACCTTCTCCGCACCGATGCGCGTCTCCGCCACCAGTGCCTCACTCTTCTCACGCCACGTCGTCACGCCCAGATGCCCGGCCAAGGCATCCACCAGCATAAAACCCACATTATGTTTTGTCTGCGCATACTCCCGCCCCGGATTGCCCAGACCTGCGATAATCTTCACTTTCGTCGCTCCTTCTGCTTACAAGAATATGTTCATCTTAGCATAGCCCCTGCCTATAGTCAAAAACCAAAGCGGGCGTTCCCCCACTGGTGAACGCCCGCGCAATATTTAGTTGGGAAAACGCCTCAATCGTTGGCCGTCGGGTCACCGACGAGGAACAGATAGGCCACAACGACGATACCGAGCACGATGCGGTACCAGCCAAAGGCTTTGAAGTCATTGTGTTTGATATAGCGCAACAGGAATTTAATCGAGAGAATGGACACAATAAAGGCCGTGACCATGCCCACGAGCATGATGATGATTTCCGCGCCCGTATAATGCCAGCCAAATTTCACCATTTTCAGCGCGCTGGCACCGAACATAACCGGAATCGCGAGGAAGAACGTGAACTCCGTCGCCACATAACGGCTCGTACCGTAGAGGATACCACCGAGGATGGTGGCACCGCTGCGGCTCGTGCCCGGCACCAGCGAGAGCACCTGAAACATGCCGATGATAAAAGCCGTCTTGTAGTCAAGCTTCGCGAGGTCGGTAACCTTCGGCGTGCGATGCTGGTTGTAGTTTTCTACGATAATGAACATAATACCATAGAAAATCAAGGTCGTGGCCACGACCGGAGCCGTCATAAAATGCTCTTCCATGTACTTGTTAAACATGAGGCCAATGACCGCCGCGGGGATGCAGGCCACAATGACCTTGCCCCATAGGCTGAAGGTATCACTTTTCTCCTGCGCTGTCTTCCATTGAGAAAACGGATTGAGCTTCTCAAAATTCATCACCACAACGGCGAGAATGGCGCCGAGCTGGATGACCACGAGAAACATGTCTTTGAACTGCGTCGTCACATTGAGCTGGATGAACTCATCCACGAGAATCATATGGCCCGTACTGGAAATCGGCAGCCACTCGGTGAGTCCCTCAACGATGCCCAGGATAATGGTCTTGAGCAATTCTACAACACTTAAATCCACGGTATTGCCTCCTAAGAGTTTACATATTTTAGCCGTTGTATCACCGCACAACCTCTGCGCGTTTTTCACAACAGGTCAAATTATAACACACCCCTTGCCCGATGCCTAGACAAAAATACGACTTTTACGGTATTTTATTAGCAAATTTAAAAGGCGTTTATGCGCATACCAAAAAGCCGCAAGCCCACTCAGGAGCCTGCGGCTGACTGTTATGACGGGGTCAGCTTACTGCTGAGCCTCGTCTTTCTTTTCTTTTTTCTTTACGGCCGTGCGGATAGAGAGCTCACGCAACTGTTTCTCATCCACTGGTGACGGCGCGTCGCTCATCATATCGCGCGCACTCTGCGTCTTCGGGAAGGCGATGACGTCGCGGATGGACGGACGTTTGGCCATGAGCATAATCAGACGGTCGAGGCCGAAGGCCAGACCACCGTGGGGGGGCGTGCCGTACTGGAACGCATCCATCATGAAGCCGAACTTCGTATGCGCCTGCTCCGGCGTGAGGCCGAGGGACTCAAAGACCTTCTCCTGCAAATCTGCGTTGTAGATACGCAGGCTGCCGCCGCCGACTTCGACGCCGTTCAGCACCATGTCATAGGCGTTGGCCTTGACACGGCCCGGGTCGGATTTCAGATATTCGATATCCTCGTTGCGCGGCGCCGTGAACGGATGGTGCATGGCCTTCCAACGCTTCTCCTCATCGCTCCACTCGTACATCGGGAAGTTCACGACCCAGAGGAAACGCAGTTTATCGGGGTCGATGAGGCCGCGCTCACGGCCCATTTCGAGACGCAGCTGACCGAGTGCATTATCGACGACGAGGCGCTTGTCCGCAACGACGAGCAGCAAATCCCCCGTCTGGGCACCTGTAGCCTCAGCGATTTTCTTGAAGGTCTCATCATCGTAGAACTTCTTGAACGGGCTCTTGACGCCTTCCGCCGTGTACTGAATCCAAGCCAGACCTTTGGCGCCGTGGCCCTGCGTGAATTTCACGAGGTCATCGAGACGACGGCGCGGAATATCCGCATAGCCGTCAACCTTGATGCACTTAATCATGCCGCCGGCCTCGAGCACGGAGTTAAACACCTTGAAGCTCGAGCCACCGACATAGGCGGAGATATCCATGAGCGGCATGTCAAAGCGCAAATCCGGCTTATCAGAGCCGTATTTGTCCATAGCCGTATCCCACTCCATGCGTTCGAACGGCGTCGGGATATCCACGCCAAGCGTCTCTTTAAAGAGCTCTTTCATGAGCTCCTCCATGAGCGTCTCAATCTGCGTCTCGTCCATGAAGGACATCTCGATATCAAGCTGGGTGAACTCCGGCTGACGGTCAGCGCGCAGGTCCTCATCACGGAAGCAGCGCACAATCTGGAAATATTTCTCCATGCCCGCCACCTGCAGAATCTGTTTGAAAATCTGTGGGGACTGCGGCAGAGCGTAGAACTCGCCGGGGTTGACACGACTCGGTACGAGGAAGTCACGCGCACCCTCTGGTGTGCTCTTGCAGAGCATCGGCGTCTCAATCTCGAGGAAACCATGCTTGTCGAAGAATTTACGCATGAGCATCGTGACTTTGTGGCGCAGGATGAGATTTTTCTGCATCTCCGGGCGGCGCAGGTCAAGATAACGGTACTTGAGGCGCACGTTTTCATCGACGTCAACTCCATCCTGGATGTAGAACGGTGGCGTCTTGGCCTTGTTCAGGATACGCAGTTCCGTGCAGACAATCTCAATCTCACCCGTATCGATGTTCGGGTTGATTGTCTCTGCACTGCGCGCACGAATTTTGCCGCGCACGGCGATGCAGAACTCATTGCGCAAGGACTCTGCCTTGTGGAACGTCCCCTCGGCCATAGCCGCCTCATCGAAGACAATCTGCACGAACCCCGAACGGTCACGCATATCGACGAAAATCAATCCACCGTGGTCGCGGCGACGGGAGACCCAGCCACAGAGCACGACCTCAGTGCCGACGTCGGACTTACGCAGCACGCCGCAATGATGGGTACGCTGCATACCTTCTAATGTTTCCATTAACCTTTCACCTCAGCACATAGCTTGTCAATTATATTATCAAAAGCGACCTGCGTCTGCTCACTCTGCATCATATCTTTGAGCTGCACACAGTTAGCTTTGACTTCATCTTCACCGAGAATCAGCGCGAAACGCGCCCCGGCCTTGTTAGCCTGTTTCATCTGCGCCTTCATACTGCGGCCCGCATAATCCATGCTGGCCGTGAGCCCTGCCCGACGCAGCTGCGTCAAGAGTTTAAAGGCGGGTGCCTGCGCACTCTCACCGAGTGCCACAATAAAGGCATCAATGTTTTTATCCTGCGCGGGAAGCAGATTTTGCTTCTCGAGAGCCAGCAGCACGCGCTCCAAGCCCGTGGCAAAGCCCACAGCCGGCGTCGGCTTGCCGCCGATTTCCTCAATGAGGCCATCGTAGCGGCCGCCGCCCGCCACGGCACTCTGCGCGCCGAGTGGCGGATATTTGATTTCAAAAGCCGTCTTCGTATAGTAGTCCAGACCACGCACCAGCCGCGGGTCGAGCGTAAATGTAACGCCCGCACTCTTGAGGCAGGCCTGCACCTGCGTGAAATGCTCCCGACACTCGTCGCAGAGATAGTCGGTAATTTTCGGTGCGTCCGCCATATACGGCTTATCCGCATCCACTTTGCAGTCGAGAATACGCAACGGACTGCGTTCGAAACGGTCCTTGCAATCAGCGCAGAGGTCGTCAAGATGTGGCCGGAAATAGTCCTGCAAAGCCTGACGGTATTTAGCACGGCACATGGGGCAGCCCACCGAGTTCAGCGCCAGCTCCAGGCCCTGGAGACCTAGCGACTGCAAAAAGTCAATCGCCACGAGGATAACCTCGGCGTCCACCATCGGGTTAGCCTCACCGAGAGCCTCGATACCGAACTGATGGAACTCGCGCATACGCCCCGCCTGCGGGCGGTCATAACGGAACATCGAACCGATATAAAAGAGTTTCACCAGCGAGCTGTCACCGTAAAGCTTATTCTGCAAATAAGCCCGCACCGCCGAAGCCGTGTTCTCAGGCCGCAACGTGATACTACGGCCGCCGCGATCCTCAAAGGTATACATTTCCTTGTCCACGACATCCGTGCCCTCACCGATACCACGGTGGAAGAGTTCCGTATGTTCAAACATCGGCGTGCGGATTTCCTGATAGCCATAGCGGCGGCAAAGGTCACGGATTTTCTGCTCAACATAGGTCCACTCGCCTACGCTGTCCGGCAGAATATCTTTCGTGCCACGTGGGGCATTGGTTAGCATATTATTCCCCCTAAAGGTGCTTTATAAATAAATATCCAAAATGACGTACTCAATCAGCGCGCACAGCTGCACCATAAATTTGTGCCAACAACGCCGCACGTTTCGCGATATAGATATCAACATCACGTAAATAGGTCTTGAGGTCTTTCGCATTGAAAGTAGACTGCATGACCAGCGTGCGCGGGTCGACAACCTTCGTTGCAGCCGCACCGCCAATGCCGAGAATGGTCTGGTGTTCCTCCATGATTTGGATGTTATACATCCCCTCGGCCCCCGGGCGACAACAGCCGATATTCTCGAGGTCGCCCGACATATAGCCCTGACGATAGAGATAATACGGCTGCATGCCCGCCCGTGCAATATAGTCCAGTGCTACCTCCGACATACGTCGCGTCTCGCGGTCACTGGGCAGGTCAACATGCTTTTCCTGCATGATGAGTTTAAGGCGCGAACCGCGCTTAATCGCCAGCGCATGCAACGTGATATCATCAGGCTGCAACGCCACGACTTTTTGCATAGTATCAGCCACATCCGCCGCCGTCTCACCCGGCAAACCGAGGATGAGGTCCATATTGATATGCGGGATACCCGCCGCGCGCAGGGCATGATACATCGTCACTACCTGCTCCGGCGTATGCTGACGGCCGATGAGCTTGAGCGTGCGCGCCTGCATGGTCTGTGGATTCACACTCACGCGCGATACATGGTGCGCGGCCATCGCCGCGATTTTTGCGGGGCTCATGCTGTCCGGCCGTCCCGCCTCCACCGTGAACTCGACACAATCAGGCCCATAAAAGGCATTATATACCATATCGAGCATTTCGGCAAAAATCTTATCGGGCAAGCTCGTCGGCGTGCCACCACCGATATAAATATTTTGCACGCGCAAACGATACTTGGCTACCGCTGCCTGCACCGCCGCCAAATCCCGGGCAAACACCTGCATGAACTGGCGCAGCTGCTTTTCCCCCGGCAAAATATTAGCGGGGAACGAGCAATAGAGGCAACGCGTAAGACAAAAGGGAATCCCCACATAGATACTGACCATGTCCGGCTTGCCCTGCGCCAAAAAAGGCAGCTGACGGCAGGCCATCGGCACGATGAGTTGTGCTTTCTCCGCACTGCACGCATAAACCATTTGGAGCCGTTGTAACACTTGTTCAGGCTTGAGCCCCGAGCGCAGCCAGCGGTGCACGATTTTCGTAGGGCGCACACCATGCAGTACGCCCCAGGGTGCGGGGGGATAGCCCAGCTCCTCCACGAATACGCGGTAAAAATTCAATTTGGCGATACGATGCAACGCCGCGCTGGGCCGTTCATCGCTTTGTCCCACGTCCTGACGCTCGTAACGCTGCATATTTCCCTGTGCATCAAAGAGCCATACCGTCGTAGCGAGCTGGGGCAGGCCGTCTTTATCTGGCAAACGCCGATGTACGACCGAAAGCTGCTCATAATCAGTAGCGATGCCCGGCCCCGTCACTTCTACTTTATAGAGCGTCAACACCTCTTTGGTGAACTTCACCATAGCTTCTTGCGTGGTGTTCAGCGTAAAGGTCTTAACTTTCACCCTGGGCTTGACACTCCTTACAAATACCGAAAAACTTCACCTGATGGTCGACAATCTGAAAACCAGATTTCTCGGCAATGTCCTTTTCCAGGCTCTCTAACATATCGTCATCAAATTCCTGCACCTTGCCGCACCGCATGCAGATGAGGTGATGGTGCTGATGCTGCTCGGGGTCAGTCGTGTTGAGCTCATAGCGGCTGCAACCGTCACCAAACTCCAGGCGTTGCAAAATTCCCAACTGCGCCAACAGTTCGAGACTGCGGTAAACTGTTGCGAGGCCAATTTCCAGCTGGCCATCGCGCAAAATACCATGCACATCCTCTGCGCTGAGATGCTGATTTTTATGCTCCAAAAACACGCGCAGGATAATCTGACGCTGTGGCGTCAGTTTTAGCTGATGTTCCTGCAAACGCTGTTTGAGGTCTGCCAAGGTGAATTGTTTTGCCATCATTTTACCCCTTTGCTGTGTATTTCCCTACATGTTGCCAAAATACACACTCAAATACTCTTATTATAGCAAAGAACCGGCAAAAAAACAAAGTCGTTTGCCAGTTCCCGCCGCGCACCGTCGCGGCTGTTAATTTGCAGCATGCTTGCCCATAGCACGCGTTACGCTGAACACATCTTTCACCCGGCGCAGACGGTTCATCAACTGCTGCACCTGCTCCGCATTTTGCACGCTGAGGCCAATATCCACCGTCGAGGTCTTGTTGCTGCGGTTCGGATTGGCATTGACGTTGACGATGTTCATTTTCATTTCCGAAGGCACAGCGATGAGCTCGGCGAGCACACCCGCGCGGTCATTGCAGACGATTTCGATTTCCACCGTATAGTCCTTGTCGAGGCCGATATCCCAGCTCACCCCGATGAGGCGCGAGAGGTCATTATCCTTGAGCACGTTCGGACAATCCGAACGATGCACAGAGACGCCGCGCCCGCGCGTGATAAAACCCGTGATGGGATCGCCCGGAATCGGATTGCAACATTTGGCGAGATGTACGAGGATGCCGCCCTCGCCCTCGACAAGCACACCGTGACTGGACTTGGCACTCTTGTGCGCGCTGCTGCGTGCATTGGGCACCTTGATTTCCGAGAGGAGTTTCGACACATCCTCCGGCGTGTTTTTCTGCACTTCCTTTTTCTCGAGTTCGATGAGCTTTGTGAGCACACCGTGCATCGCCAAACCGCCGAAGCCCACAGCAGCCAGCATATCATCTTTACTGGGAATGTTCATTTTCTCAGCTACGCTCTCGAGGCGGCTGTCAGCCAGCACTTGTTTAGGCGTATAGCCCAGGCGTTTGGCCTCCTCTTGGAGCATATTGAAGCCGTGCTGAATATTTTCCTCGCGCTTCTCCTTTTTGAACCACGAACGGATTTTACTGCGCGTCTCCGAGGAGGCCACCGTGTTCAGCCAGTCGCGGCTTGGTCCGTTGTTAGCCTTGTTCGTAATAACGGAGACGATGTCGCCATTTTTCAGCTTATACTCGAGCGGCACGAGCTTGCCGTTAACCTTCGCGCCCGTACAGTGGTGTCCCACCTCTGTATGGATGCGATAGGCAAAATCGATAGGATTAGAGCCCTTGGGCAGGTTCAGCACATCGCCCTTCGGCGTGAAGACAAAAACCTCGTCGGAGAAAATATCGACTTTCAAGGCCTCAAAATATTCCTTCGGGTCTTGCAGTTCCTTTTGCAGACTGACCATCTGCCGCAGCCAGTTCATCTTCTCGTCCATCTTGCTGGCTGCGCCGATGCTCTTGCCCGCCTCTTTATATTTCCAATGTGCCGCCACGCCAAACTCCGAGACCTGGTGCATAGCATGCGTGCGAATCTGGATTTCCAGCGGGTAGCCGCGCGTCATTACCGTCGTATGCAGCGACTGATAACCGTTGGACTTCGGCATGGCGATATAGTCCTTGAAACGGCCGGGGATAGGTTTCCACATGGCGTGGATGACGCCGAGCACACCGTAGCAATCCTTCACGTTTTCCACGAGCACACGCACCGCCGAAAGGTCGTAGAGCTCACTGAGCTCTTTATGCCCACGCTTCATCTTGCGGTAGATACTGTAGAAATGCTTCGCACGGCCATTGATATCCGCCTTGATGCCCATTTCCGCAAGTTTGGCGCGTATCTGCTCGATGGCCGTATCGATAAAGGCCTGCCGCTCACGGCGTTTCTGCTTCACATCGCGCACGAGATGATAGTAGACATCCGGCTCCAAATAGCGCAGGCAGAGGTCCTCGAGTTCCCATTTGATGCTGGAAATACCGAGACGGTTCGCCAGCGGTGCATAGACTTCGATGGTCTCACGCGCAATGCGTTTCTGCTTTTCCGGTGGCACAAATTTCAGCGTGCGCATATTATGCAGGCGGTCGGCCAGTTTAATCATGATGACGCGGATATCCTTCGCCATCGCGAGGAACATCTTGCGGTAGGTCTCCAACTGCGCCTCTTCCCGCGATTTATACTGAATACGGCTCAGCTTGGTCACACCATCGATGAGCATGGCCACTTCCTTGCCGAATTTCTCCTCCATCTGCTCCTTGCTGTAGGTAGTATCCTCGACCACGTCGTGCAGCAACGCCGCCGCGATAGTCACATCGTCGAGATGCAGCTCCGTGAGGATTTTCGCCACATGCAGCGGATGGATAATATAGGTCTCGCCCGAAGCCCGCTTCTGCTCCTTATGCGCATCGGCCGCCAGCGTATAGGCACGCTGGATGAGGTCGAGGTCTGCCGTCGGTGAATAACTCTTGACCGCGTCGATAATGGTGTCAATCGTCACCGGTTCCTGCTCTTTTTCCATGATACAAAACTCCCCTCATGCCCCACAATAATGCCGATACGTCGGCGAGGCCGCTAAATCCAGATGCTCCGTAGCGGGTGGCAGCTGCCGCGTTGTCCCCGTCCCCGTCAAGAGCCCCAGTTCCGTAAAAATCTGCAACCCCAGCTGCATCGTATACAACGAAATGTGTCCCAGACACTGGCTGAACAACTGAGCTAAAGCGTCATCGCTATGCTGAATGCCGCCCTCCTGCCGCTGCAACTGGACGAGCAAACGATAAATCTGCACCAGAATATCCCGCGTGGGTGCCACGCGCTCACTCTGGGCCGGCTCCACCGCCGAGGCCATTAGCTGCACACTGCGCCGTCCCATGTACTCATTGATGGCCGGTTCGTAGACAATATCGAGCAATTCGTTGTTAGCCGCATTCACCAGCTCACCATGACGCCAGTATAGCACGGCCAGCCGCTGCTCCTGCGAGCCGACGTTAAAGCGCAAATGCTCGCCTTGTTTGCCAATGGCCCGCGCTCCCCAGCCGCGCACACTCCGCATACCAAAGGCTGGTTCCGGATTGCCCTCGCCAAATGGAGCCAAGGCCGCCAAAGACGTAACCAAATCCTCCGTGACCTCCTCGGGGGCCAGCTCAGCCTCGATGTCCACTTGTGGCACGAAATCCGCCTGAGTCAAATGCGCCTGCACATAGGCAGCAAAATCGGTGCGGAACTGAGCTAAATTCTCCGTCCGCAGGCTGAGGCCAGCCGCCTGGGCATGCCCGCCGAACTGAATGAGGTCGTCCTGACAAGCCTGCAAAGCCTCGTACATATTCAGGCCGGGAATACTGCGACAGGAGCCTTTACAAGTACCATCTGGCTGGATGGTGCAGACAATGGTGGGACGGTAATACTCCTCCACCAGCCGCGAACCCACAATGCCAATCACGCCTTGATGCCAGCCCTCACCGGCCACAATCACCGCTGGCAGTGCCAGCGTATCCTGTGCCGCCAGCTGCGCCTCTGCCTTGACGAGAATATCCTGTTCCACGGCTTGACGCTGGGTATTGAGCTCGTTGAGCTGCTGTGCCAGCGGCAAAGCAGCCTCCAGCGTCTCACTCATGAGCAGTTCCACGCCCAGCCGTGCCGAAGCCATGCGCCCAGCTGAGTTCAAACGCGGCCCCAGCACAAAGCCGATATGCCCGCTGTTGAGCTCTTTACTTTTATCGTCAAGCTTTGTCACCTGTAGCAGCGCCTGCAAACCCGCAATGCTGGTGTCCTGCATCTGCGCGAGCCCCATTTTAACAATTTTCCTGTTCTCATTGAGCAGTGGTACTACATCGGCCACTGTGCCCAAAGCTACGAGCTCCAAATCGCCTTGATAGTCCACGCCCTTGAGCTTGCGCCACAGGGCCTGGCAAAGCTTGAACGCCACACCGCAGCCGCAGAGCTCCTGAAAAGGATATCGTTCCCCCGCGCGATGCGGATTCACCACGGCCACAGCGGGTGGCAGGGTTGCTCCCGGCAAGTGATGGTCGGTAATGACAAAATCCAACTGCCCCGCCAGCTCTGCCACCAAAGTAGTAGAACCGATACCGCAATCAACCGACACTAATAAATCATACTGCGCCGCCAACTGCTGCAAGGCCGCCTCGTTAAAGCCATAGCCCTCGCTCCGGTCAGGAATGTAATAATCAACCTGTGCACCAAGGGCCCGCAAGTTGCGCAGCATCAGCGTCGTCGAGGTAATACCATCCACATCGTAGTCACCATAGATGACGATGCGTTCACCCGCCTCGATAGCCTGTCCAATGCGTGCTACCGCCTGCGCCATGTCTTGCAAGGCCATAGGGTCATGAAACGGCTGTGCCTCGGGGTGCAAAAAAGCTTCTGCTGCCTCTGCCGTCGTAATGCCCCGCCGGGCCAGCATCTGCGCCACCAAGGGACTGAGCCTCAGCGCACGCGCCAGCTGCTCTGCCGCCTTTACAGGTGGTTTGATTTTCCATTCCTTAATCATTACGCTTGTATACTCCTGCTATATGTTTTACCTTTCTATTTTACTTTAGTTTGGATTGATTATCAATAGTTAGCTGCTATCCCAGCACAAAAAACAAAATGCCCTGTCCTCAAAACGAGGACAGGGCAACAATGACCTGTATAGTGCTTATTCAGCCGCTGCGGCTTTCGCCGGAGTCTTATGCTCGGAATGTTTGCGCAAGATAATCCAGAGCGGGCTCGCGATAAAGATGGACGAGTACGCACCGCAGGCGAAACCAACGAGCAGAGCGAACGCGAAATCCTTCGTCGTCTCACCGCCGAAGAAGTAGAGCGCCGCCGTCGTAAAGAGCACCGTGAACACCGTATAGAGCGAACGCGTGAGCGTCTGATACACAGAGGTATTCACCAGCTGGTTGATATCACCGCCGCGACGGAAATGCAGACGCATGTTCTCACGAATGCGGTCGAAAATAACGATGGTATCGTTGATGGAATAACCAACGATGGTGAGCAGGGCCGCAATAAACGACGAATCGACCTGCCGCTGGGTAAAGGCAAAGAGCGCCAGCACGATGAGAATATCATGTATCAAAGCCAGCACGGCCGCCACACCAAAGCGCCACTCAAAGCGGTAGGCCACGTAGAGAATAATCAAGGCCCAGGAAACCAGCAGAGCGAGCACCGCGTTCTCGATAAGCTCGCCGCCGATGGTGGCGCCGACCTTCTCCTCGCGCATAACCTGATAGTCACCACAATCCTCGCGGATGGTAGCCATGACGTCTTTGCGCTGCTCCTCCTCCAAATCCGTCGTACGAATCATGAGGCTGTCGGAGACCGTCGCATCACTGCTCGCGTCCGTACTGCCCTCAAGCTGAATGGTACTGCCCTCGAGGCCGTACTTACCCATGCTCGTACGCACCTGCTGGATGGAAACCGGCTGCTCGAATTTCAAATCGATAATCGTACCGCCCGTAAAGTCTATGCCGAAATTGAACCCCTTAACGAACATGCAAATGATGCCGGGGATAATCACACAGAGGGAAATGAGGAACCAGATTTTGCGGTGTCCCGCAATATCGAACTTGTTCATTATTTGCCCTCCTTTACCGCTTTATCCGCCGTCTGTTGGCCGCTCGTGTGCAGGTCTTCCTTATGCCAGAGCATGAAGCCCGTAGCACCATAGGCAGCCGGATTCTCGATAACTTTGGAGTTAATCAGCAGCTTCAAAAGATACTGCGAGACCGTAATGGCCGTAAACATAGAGAGCAAAGTACCTACACCCAGCGTAATCGCAAAACCGCGAATCGTGCCCGTGCCGAGGAAGAACAGCACTGCCGCCGCAATAATCGTCGTGACGTTCGAGTCGAAAATCGTGGTAAAGGCACGCTTAAAGCCAGAGTTCATGGCCTGCCGCAAGGTCTTGCCCTGTATCTGGTACTCCTCTTTGAAATGCTCAAATATCAGTACGTTCGCATCGACGGCCATACCAATGGTCAAAATGATACCTGCCACGCCTGGCAAGGTGAGCGTCGCATCAAGCAAATACAAGAGGCCGAGCAGCATAATCGTGTAGGCCATGAGCGCGACGTCCGCGATAAAGCCCGAGAGACGGTAGAACGCAATCATGAAAATGAGCACGGCACCGAGACCCACGGCAAACGCGAACTGCGATTTGTCCTTGGAGTCCTGACCCAGCGTTGGGCCGACCGTACGCGTCTCGATGATGTTAACCTTGACCGGCAGAGCACCCGAACGCAACACGATGGCGAGGTTCTGCGCCTCCTCCAGTGTCTTCTGACCGGAAATCTCTGCCTTGCCGCCGAGAATTGGCTCGCGCACATTCGGTGCGGTCAACGTCTCGCCATCGAGCAGGATGGCGATGGTACGGCCGACGTTCTTCGTCGTGAGGTCGGCGAACTTTTTCGCGCCCTCATCCGTGAACTCGAGGTTGACGACATTCTGACCGTTCTGCTGGTTCGTGGCCGCCTGTGCGTCCTTCAAATCCTCACCGGTGAGCACGGTATTGCCCTCTTCATCTTTGAACTCGAGCACAGCCGTTTTACCGATGGTCTTGATGGCCGCATCCGGGTCCTTGACGCCCGGCAGTTCAATGATGACGCGGCGCTCACCCTCGCGCTGAATGATTGGCTCCGTGAGGCCGAGGGAGTTGACGCGCTTCTCCATGATGGTAACCACGCGATTCATGGCATCATCGTTGACCTTGGCTGCATCCGTATCCTCTGCCTCGAGCACGACATGCGTGCCACCCTGCAGGTCGAGCCCCTGGCGGATAGAAAACGCCAGCGGCCTTACACCTACAACAAAGATACCGATGATAGCCACGATGCAAACGATAAGTTTGATTAGACTATCTTTTCGCAAGAGATTCCACCCTTTCTAGTGGTTGATTATTTAGGATAAATCCTATATGGTATGCTGCTCAGGTATGCACCTGCGCAGCTGCCCTCCTTTTCAAAAAAGCGATGACCTGGTCACGCACCTGCGCCGCCGTATAGTCATCCGTCTGGATGTAGAGGTCGGCATGAGCCCGCGCATCGGCAAGGCGCGCATGCTGCACGGCAAGGCGTTCCTCTCCCCAGGGCACCACGCGCCGCTGACGGATAGCCGGCATACGGGCATCGATAGTGATAAGCACATCTGGGTGCCGTTTATTCCAAAAATCATGGATGCAGGAGTGTTCCTGCGCGACGTTATAGGCATCGTAACCCGCCGCACGCAAGCCCGCGACCAACGTGGTCTTGCCCGAGGCGCAGACGCCAGTGATGGCAATTTTCATAAGCTATATGCCTCAAGCTCAATCAATAAGGATAGGTAATTTCGAGGCGCTCGATTTTAGGCGAGCTCGGCGAGTCCAGCGTCACGCCCAGTACCACGACGGTCATATCATCACTCGCCTTGTCCTGGTCACGCGACAGGGCCAAATCCATGATAGCGCGCGCGATATAGGCCGCATCCGCAGGGCCGTTGTCGGCGATAATCTTCTGGATTTCCTCATTGTCGAGCCCGTGGCCGATGCGCTTGCGCCCAGCATGCGCGATACCGTCGGTATAGGAGACCAGAATCATCCCCGGCTCCAGCGGCAGCTCGTACATGAGCGGCTTCATATGACGGTTCACGCCGATGGGACCGACTTCCTCGTCATAGACCGCATCATACTCCTCCGTATGCACAAAGACGGGACAGTTCGAGTTGCGGCTGATAACCACCGTGTTTGAGTCCAGGTCCGCACTCAGAATCGTCAGCGTGCAGGACACGCGGTGGTCCTTCATATTGTAGAGGTAGTCATGCACCGCGCGGGCGACCGCCCCATCGCGCGCGCCATCCGAGACGAGCTGCACCGCCTTGTTGACGACCCAGCTGCTCGTATGATGCGCTGCCAGACCATTGCCCTGTCCGTCAGCAATAATGGCCGTGACGCCACCGTGCGGTCTTTCCACAAAGTCGCAGGTATCGCCACATACCCCCATCGCATATTTAGACGTTTTCGCGAGGCCAATCTTGATTTCCATACTGTTCACCTGCCCCCGACTGCCGCAGCACGCTCACCAGCCTGTGCCTGACAATCCAAACTGCGCTGTTCCGTGATGATGCTATCGACATACTGATCGTGCGCCTCCAGCGGCAAAGCCGTCTGTACCTGCCCATCAAAGATGAGCGCTACACGGCGTGCCTGCGTGAGTTTAGGCAGGTAACGGTCATAATAGCCCCCGCCCAGTCCCAATCTGGCCCCAGCCGGGGTAAAGCCCGCCCCGGGCACAATGACGAGGTCTATCTCCTCTGGCGCCACAACAGAAATCACGCCCAGTTTCAAGCTGCGGATACCGAACTTGCCTACTGCTAAATCTGTAAGTGATTTCAGTTCCGCCGCCACCATGAGCCCAGGGCCGATGATATGGGGGATACAGACCCGCTTGCCCAGAGCTAAACAATGCGTAAGCAGGTCGTCGAGCTGTACCTCGTCCTCCGTCGACGCATAAGCAAATACCGTCTGCGCCTGCTGGAAGGCCGTAGTCTGATAAAGCTGTGCCAAAATGCGGGCACTGGCCTGCGCCCTGAAGGCGGGCGTCAAGTGCCGTCGCCAATCGAGCAGGGCCTGTCGTTGTTGTTTTTTGTGCGCTTGCAGGGTCATCATATGACCTCCTTTACGCTTGGCTCATGGACTGCCGCCCAATTACCGGCTCTCTTTAATCCTCAGCCTCAGTTGCCGTGACGTTGGCATTGATGGAGGCACGTGCCACTTCAATGGTCGTCTGATCGGCGATTTTCAGCTTTATGACCTTATCTGAGATTTCCTCAATCGTGCCGTAGATGCCGCCGATAGTCAACACGCGGTTGCCCACTTTGAGTGCATCGAGCATCGCCTTGCGCTGCTGCTGCTGCTTTTTCTGCGGGCGATAAAGCAGAAAATAGAAAATAACCACCATCACAATGATGGGGCCCCAGGTGGCCAAAGAAGCCATCATATCTTGACTCATGTGTGTACACTCCTTTTAAAATGCCGGTGAACCGGTAGATATATTTCAGCGGCAGACTGCCGCCAAACATCAATTTATTTTGCCGTAGTGGCATGCGGGTCGTAATGGGCCAGAAAATCACTACGGAAGGCCGCAAAAGTACCATCGAGAATGCTCTGGCGCATACGGCGCGTGAACTCCTCAAGGAACCACAGATTATGCAGAGAGAGCAGGCGCAGGCCAAAAATCTCCCCCGCCCGCACGAGGTGGCGGATATAAGCGCGCGTATAGCCATTGCGGCAGGCATAGCAGCCACACCCATCCTCCAGCACGTGATGGTCATGCTCATAGGCAAGGTTCTTCATCACGAGGCGGCCGTTCCACGTCATAGCCATGCCGTTACGCGCTACGCGCGTCGGGTAGACACAATCGAACATGTCGATACCACGCGCCACGCCCTCGACGAGATAATCCGGCGTACCTACGCCCATGAGATACCGCGGCTTGTTTGCGGGCAGCAGCTGCGTCGAATACTCGAGCATTTCCAGCATGAGCTCTTTGGGCTCACCCACGGAGAGGCCGCCCACCGCATAGCCGGGGAAGTCCATCGCTACGAGCTTTTCCGCATGCCATTTGCGCAGGTCTTTATACATACCGCCCTGCACGATGCCGAACAGCCCCTGATCAGGTGCCGTCATTGCCTTTTGGCAACGCTCAGCCCAGCGGAGCGTGCGCTCCGTCGAACGCTTGGCATATTCATAGTCGGCGGGATAGGGCACGCACTCATCAAAAGCCATGACGATATCCGAGCCGAGACACATCTGCACCTGCATCGAGACCTCAGGAGAGAGGAATTTCTTCGAACCGTCAATATGCGAGCGGAACGTCACACCCTCCTCGGTGATTTTGCGCAGCTGCCCCAGCGAAAAGACCTGAAAGCCGCCGCTGTCCGTGAGGATGGCACGATCCCAGTGCATGAATTTGTGCAGACCACCTGCTTCCTTAATGAGCTCCATGCCCGGCCGCAGGAACAGGTGGTAGGTATTCGACAGAATAATGCCCGCTCCCAAGTCCTTCAGTTCATCTGGCGAAACACCCTTGACCGAAGCCTGCGTGCCCACGGGCATGAAAATAGGCGTCGGAAAACTCCCGTGCGGAGTATGGATAATCCCCGCGCGGGCTCCCGTCGCCGCATCCTGCCGCACCAACTCATACGTAATCGCTGCCAAAAGAAAACCTCCAAATAAGCCTAACGGCTTCTATACTCTTACAAGCCTATATCATAACACAATCAGCCCCAAAACACAAAACATTTGCCGTCGAACTGTCCAACTGAACGAGAAAATAATTTGCGCAAAAAGAGGATTCTCCCGCACAACGACGAAAGATATTCGTGACAAACGTCTACAATGAAAGGAAGTTTTACCGTGACTCTGCCCAAAAGCGTCAAGCTCCCCTTTCTCATTCAGGCTGCCCAACAGGAAAGCCGCACCTCTGACCAGCATGAAGGTGGCCAGGCCATCATTCATCTGGCCGATTACCTGCTAGACACGGCCGCCACCCTGCACGCATCTGACCTGCATTTGGAACCACGAACCGACGGCCTGCACCTGCGCTACCGCATCGATGGTCTGTTGCACGAACCTTTGCCTGTACTGCCGCAGGAACTGCACGGTGCCCTTATGGCCCGCCTCAAGGTCATGGCCGGCATGGATATTACCGGCCACCAGCTGCCGCAGGACGGCCATATCGCACATTTAGGCGATGGCACAGCCACCGATATCCGCGTTGCCTCTTTACCCGCCCTGCACGGTGAGGTGCTCGTCCTGCGTTTCCAGCAAACCGAAGCGCAACTGCTAGACCTTAACGCCCTTGGCTTCACTGCCGCCAATCTGGCCAAGTTCCGGCAAATCATCCAGCAAAGTGCCGGCCTCATCATCATCACCGGGCCGATGAACTCTGGCAAGTCCACCACCCTCTACGCCGCCGTACAGGCGCTGGCCTCACCTGCAACCAGTATTGTCACACTTGAAGACCCTATCGAGCGGCAGCTTACAGGCATCTGTCAGGTGCAAATTAACGAACGTACGGGCTTCACCTATCCCGTGGCTCTGCGTGCGTTGCTGCGGCAGGACGCCGAGAAAATTTTGTTGGGAGAAATACGCGACGAAGACACCGCCGCGCTGGCCGTGCGCATCGCACTCACCGGCCATTTAGTGCTCACCACCCTGCACACAGATGACAGTGTATCTGCCATCTACCGCCTGCGTGAAATGGGTATACCGCCCTATCTGCTCGCTGCTGTGCTCAAGGGGGTAGTCTCACAACGGCTCGTACGGCGGCTCTGTCCCTCCTGCCGTACCGCGTACACCATATCCCAGCAAAGTATCGAGGCTCAGGCGCTAGGTGCGGCCTATCAGCCCGGTCTCCAACTCTGGCGTGCCGATGGCTGTGAGGCCTGCCAAGGTACAGGTTACGCAGGTCGTCTGGCCCTGCATGAGTTGCTGCCCATAACACCCCAGCTACGCGAGCTCATTTTAGCCACCGCACCGCCCGATGAACTGCGCGCCGCCATGCAAAAGGCCGCCTTGCCCACATTATGGCAAGACGGCCTCACAAAGTGCCAGCAAGGCCTCACCAGCCTCACTGAAATCCAAAGAGTTCTAAGTTAATTATTTAATACGGTCGATATCCATGCTGATGTCTAGCGCCTGCACACTGTGCGTAAGTGCACCAACCGAGATGACATCAACACCGCTCTGGGCTGCGGCCGCGAGCGTGGTTTCGTCGATGCCGCCCGATGCCTCAACCACGGCACGATGGTCGATGAGCTTGACGGCCTCAGCCATCATCTCCGGTGCCATGTTGTCGAGCATGATGACATCCGCACCGCCGGCCAGCGCCTCTTTGACGCCCGCAATATCCTCAACCTCGATTTCGATTTTCGTCATATGCCCCGCGTAGGCATGCGCGAGGTCCAGCGCCTGACGGATGCCGCCTGCGACCTGAATATGATTGTCCTTGATGAGCATAGCGTCGTAGAGACCGAGGCGATGATTTTTGCCGCCGCCGACCTTGACCGCATATTTATCTAGCAGGCGCAGGCCCGGCGTCGTCTTGCGCGTGTCGACCAGCACCGCACCATACGGTGCCGCAATAGCCGCAAGCTTGTGCGTACGCGTAGCCACGCCGGACATATGCTGGAGCAGGTTCAGTGCGAGACGCTCCCCCGTGAGGATGGCCCGCGCACTGCCGCGCACCTCGGCGATAACCGAGGTCTTCGTCAGCTCCGCACCGTCCTGAAGCTTAGCCTCGAACACAATATCTTTATCGAGCAGACGGAACACATGCTCCGCTACCTCTACGCCCGCCAGAATGCCAGCGGCCTTGGCATGAATAATGCCCGTCGTCGTGCGCTCCGGCCCCACGATGGCATTGGTCGTAATATCGCCGCTGCCGATATCTTCTTTAAGCCATGACGCTAATTGGTCGTCCAGTCCAAACATCATATCCATCTGTATTATCTCCCATCTCTTGTTGTGTGGCCTCGCCCGCCGCTGCCGTGTCCAGGCTGTCGAGTACATGATGCTCCCATTCAGCCTTCGACTCGGGGAAATCCGTGCGGTAGTGACCGCCACGGCTCTCCTCGCGGCGCAGAGCAGCCCGGGCAATCAGTTCATCCACCGTGAGCCGCGCCCGCAAATCTAGTTCCGCCGCTGTCAAAGCAGCGCGCCCCTCGCGCTTACGCGTGAGCAGAGCCAGTTCCTGCAAGCCCTGCTTGATGCCCTGCGCCTCACGGCGAATGCCGAGATAGCGCGTCATGAGTTCCTGGCTCGTTTTGATGAGTTCTTCGCTGTCATCCTGCGGCTCCTCGAGCAGACTATTTTCCTGCCAATAAAGCGCCGCTGAAGCCTCAGGTACCGCCTGAGCCACGATATGCTGTGCCGCCCGGCGGCCAAAAACCAACCCCTCGAGCAAAGAATTACTCGCGAGGCGGTTCGCCCCCTGCAGTCCCGTAGCCGCCGTCTCACCGCAGGCGTAGAGCCCCTTGATATTCGTGCAGCCATGCTCATCCGTATGTACGCCGCCCATCATATAATGTGCAGCAGGTGCGATAGGTATCGGCTCTTTGCTGATATCTACGCCATACTCACGGCAAGTCTCCGCAATCATGGGGAATTTCTGCTCCACATCAGGGATACCCGTCGCATCGAGATAGATAAAGGGGCTGTTGGCCATTTGCATTTCTTTAAAGATGCAGCGTGCCACTACATCACGCGGCGCCAGTTCCTTCATTTTATGATATTTCGGCATAAAGCGCTCCCCCTTGAGGTTGCGCAAAATGCCGCCCGCACCGCGTACGGCCTCGGAAATGAGGAAATTGGGGCAGCCTTTGAGCGACAAAGCCGTCGGATGGAACTGTACAAACTCCATATCCATAACTTCGGCCCCAGCACGCCAAGCCATCGCCATGCCACTGCCCGTTGCTCCCTCGGGATTGGTCGTCTTGCTGTAGAGGCGCCCCGTGCCACCCGTAGCCAGCACTACTGCTGGAGCGCGCAACACGACCTTTTCCCCGTTATAAATAGCCGTAGCCCCGTAGCAACGGCCTTTGTCTACCAACAAATCCACGACATAACAATGCTCGAACGGCTCAACATTTTTCTCTTTAGCCACGAGTGCATTGAGACTGCGTGCTACCTCGGCGCCTGTCGCATCACCATGCGCATGCACAATGCGGTTGCGGCAGTGGCAGCCCTCGCGTCCCAGCGCCAACGTGCCGTCGGCATTCGTATCGAACTCAGCACCGTTATCCCAGAGCACCTGCACATCGCGGGGACCTTCCTCGGTCACGATGGCCGAGATGTCACGGTCCGAAAGGCCCGCCCCCGCCACCAGCGTATCCGCCAGATGCAGTTCCGGATTATCATCGGCCCCAAAGGAAGCCGCAATGCCCCCCTGTGCCTTGTTCGTGTTGCTATCGAATAGTGTGTCGCGCACCGCCAGCAGCACATGTTTGCCTGCCCGCGCCAGATACCACGCCGCCTGGAGTCCAGCCACGCCCGAGCCGATGACGAGCGCATCCGCCGTATAGACAGGCATCTCCCGCGTATCAAAATTCATCAAATATCTTTGCATAGTAATCACTTTCCTGTAACTTCCAGCATCCGCGTCAAGGCGCCGACCGCACGCTCACGGATGGCTGTAGGCACGACGACCCGAGGCTCCAGCGTTTTCAAGGCATCGCGCACTTTTTCGAGACTGGTCTTTTTCATGTTGACGCAGAGCATACGTCTGGAGGCCATATAAAATTTCTTTTCTGGGCAACGCTCTGTGAGCTCATACATAACGCCCTGCTCCGTTGCGATGATGAACTCCTGCTCGGGGCTCTCCTCAGCATATTTAATGATGCCCGAAGTACTGCCTACATAGTCAGCCAAAGCCCGCGTCTCTTTGCGGCACTCGGGGTGCATGAGCACCGGCGCCCCCGGATGCGCCGCCTTCGCCGCCGCGACTTCCTCGGGACGCAAAGCCTGATGAATGGGGCAGCCACCATGCCAGCAGGTGATTTTATGCTCGGGGCAGTGAGCCTGCGCAAACGCCCCCAGATTCTCATCGGGCACGAATAAAATCTCTTTATCCTTGGGCAGAGACTGCACCACCGCCGCAGCATTGGACGACGTACAGCAGATATCACTCAGCGCCTTAACCGAGGCTGGCGTATTGACATACGAAACGAGCAGAGCATCCGGATGCTCTGCCTGCATTTTACGTACCCCAGCCTCGAGCGTATCATCAAACATCTGACAACCCGCATCCGCCGCAGGCAGCAGCGTGATTTTATCCGGTGACAAGATGTTCGCAGTCTCCGCCATGAAGCGTACGCCGCAGAACACAATCACCTTCGCATCCGTGGCCGCAGCCTTGCGCGAGAGCGCAAACGAATCGCCGCTGAAATCCGCAATTTCCTGGATTTCCTCTGGCTGGTATACATGGGCGAGGATAATGGCCTCGCGCTCCTGCTTGAGGCGCAAAATTTCCTCTACAATATCTTCCATTTCAGGCTTTCCCCTTTAGTAAGCGTGTAAAATACTGTCCAATCGACAGACATCCTTAATTATACGATGAAATTTACCATTTCGCAACCTGCTAATAACAGCCACGTAACAAATATACAATGGGAACAAATAGTGACTAAAGGAACTGCGGTAAGAAACGATATAATATATAGGAAACAACAGCCAGGAGGCATATCATGGAATACACTAACAAACGCAATATAACACCCAATAATCCGGCAGTTCCCGCCAAGAAATGGCGCTCCATGCAGCTCATGATTAACGGACTGCGCCAGGAAGCCCGCTACGCCGAAAATACCATCACGGGCCTTTTCCGGCCTTTTTTGCAACGACTCAGTGAACGCCAGCGCCGCACCGGCAGACGGCTCATCGTTTTTCTCGCAGCCCCGCCGGCCGTTGGCAAATCCACCCTCGCACTCTTCCTCGAGAAACTCTCCCTCGCCACCCCGGGTCTCGTACCTGTACAGGCGCTGGGACTCGATGGCTTTCACTACCACAGCGACTACCTGAACAACCACGACCTCGAACGTGATGGCGAAACCATCCCTCTCTACCAAATCAAGGGCGCTCCCGAAACGTACGACGTCGCGCACTTCATCGACAAACTACGCCATCTGCGCAGTGAACGGGAAATCCGCTGGCCCATCTACGACCGCACGCAGCATGACGTCGTGGAGGACGTACAGCGCGTCTACCGGCCGATTGTGCTGGTCGAAGGCAACTGGCTCCTCTTGCGTGATGACGCCTGGGAACCGGCTCGCGCCTTTGCCGACTACACCGTCTTTGTCAAAGCCCACCCCAACGACCTCAAAACCCGCCTCATCAATCGCAAAATGCAGGGTGGCCGCACTTATGGCGAGGCTGAGGCCTTCTACGAGCGCACAGACAGTCCCAACGTCCTGCGCGTCCTGCGTGCCTCCGTCCCCGCCAATGAAACCTGGATTATGGGGCATGACGGCGACTTCCACACCGAGGCTGACCTACAACGCCGCAGTGACGTCAACCTCGACTTTGATTTCCCCACGGCCACCATTTTGCAGAACTTCAGCGACAGCGCCGAGAGCGGCCATCCCGTAGTCTGGCAGGAGGGCTTCAAAGAAGGTATGGACGCCGCGCGCAAGACCATTCTGCGCCAGCTGTTCCAAAAAGGCGCCATCAACAGCAAAGAACTCTGCAACGACTTCAACCTCTCGAAAGAAGATTTACAGGAAATCCTCTCGCCACAGGCTGCTGATGACCCAAAATAAAAGACACGCCCTATATAACAAAAAATAGCAAGCACGTTTTCCTATTACGTGCCTGCTCTTTTTGTCTGCCCAAAATTACCGCCGCATAAACAGAGATAACACAAACCAGATAATAACCAGCGTACCCGCAACCGTCAAGAGGAACGGCAATGCCACCGTAAGGAACAAGCCGACCCCCGAAATTAGCAACACCAAGGTGACCAAAGCAATCAGTTTGGTCTTCCACGTAGTATTTTGCCATAGATACTTCCAGATATTGCCCGGCTGCAAAAAATCTTTGATATCATGCTGCGTATAAAGGCGGAACGGGCGCTCCTGCCTATCCTGCTGCGCGGAACTCGTCTCTTCGCCCGTACTGGCATCAAAAGTTTTGCCGCTGTACGCCTCTTGTTCAGCATGAGACATTTCGCGAACCTTATTATCCTGATTTTCCATTTCACACCTGCCTTACTCTGCTTCATCCGTCAGATAAAGCGAATTGACAAAACCTTCCTCCGTCAAATAACGCGGGTCAAACAAATTGACCTTAAGCGTCTGCGCGATTTTCTGCATACGCGCCCGACACGCCGCTGGCGAAATCGCAAAATTATTGCATAAAACATCCGGCTTGATAAAGGATACGCCATTCACATCCAAGAACAGCATAATCGCCGCCGGCATAATGACCTGCATCTCATCATGCGTGTGCAACTTGGCCTGCACACAGTAATCCTCAAACAACTTCACCAGCAGCGACTGCGCGTAGGCACTAAACTGCATAACCATCCCCAGATGACGCAGGTTCTGCTCCTCCTCGCGGTAACGGTGCATGAGCTGTGCCTGCTTGGGCAGCGGCGCAGGGATATAGTCATGCTGAGGCAGCAACGCCAACTGCGCAAAACGCGACATAATCCATAACGCATGCCGCACGACAATAGCCTCGCGCACGAAGAAATCTTTTAGTGTCGCCCCTGGCTGCTGATAGCGGAACATAGCAAACAAATGTTCCACGACCTCCTGCATACGTTTACTCAAGCGCTCTGACGCCGGTAGTGCCGTAATATAATTCATGAGCATAACACCATGCGCATGCACATGACCGAAACACACACAGCCCATGAAATCAGGCACCATGCCCTCTGGCGCAGGCAACTCTATGAGCTCATCGGTAAACATATTCTGGCAGGTCAACACTTCATCGCTGTCGTCTAATACCGTAAAGACTGTAAACTCCGCCGCCAGCAAATCCTGTAAAACATCATACTCCGAAACCGATAAGCTCTCCCGCTCTACATCGAAATAATAATGCAGCGGTGTATCATCTGTAAATAACATATGATAATCAAACAGGAAATAATCCCAGAATCCCTCCATGCGCTCATCATCAGACGTCACATACGGGCCAAAGAACAACGCACTCGCTCGATCAAGCTCCCGCCAAAAACGGCCATCCTGAAAATAATCACAAATTTTCTGCAATAATTCGTCCAGCAGCACATTCAACTGTGCCAAATCCGCCTCAGAAAGTTCCTCGCGGTGCTCTAACGAACTATAAAAATCTCCCGGCTGCCGATAAGGCGGCTGGGTAAATACCCCATCCACAAAAAGCGAATCCTGGGCTTCGGTCAAAATATTCAGCAATTCCCCTACATCATATTTCTCAGCCAAATAACTATAAAAGGCCTTGAGTTTAGCAAATATCGCTAATGTAGCCTTTTCACTAAAATCGAACTCCGGGTGCTGCTGCTGATAACGATACAACAGTTCTTGATAATCAAACACACTCAACGCTTCCAGAGTATCCAACTCTAAATCCATTGTCAGCGTCAAGGTAGTTACTATAACCTCCCAAAGCGGTTGCAAATCCTGCTCATGCTTACCATGCCAAGCCTGACGCCGCAAATAGCGCTCCAAAACACGCTGGGGCAACACTAAATCAGCCTCTGGCTTTGCTTGATAAAACCGCTCCACCCGAGCGTAAATGTTTTCCATACGCAGAAAACTCCCATTTGTCAAAATCAACAAAATATATTATAACATACTACCTAAAGAAAGCATACAACAAAAAAGCACTCACCAAACAGCAAGTGCTTTCATCTAACTGGCAACGTCCTATCCTCCCAGCCCGTCTCCAGACAAGTACTTTCGGCGTGCGGATGCTTAACTACTGTGTTCGGCATGGGAACAGGTGGAACCATCCGGCTATCGTCACCAGATATTCAATTATCAAGGTTTTGTACCTTGAAAACTATACAGAAGAAATTACTCGAACATCTTAGAATAAGGAACGTAAAATTGCTTCGCAATTTTGCGTAAGCGATTCGCACACTTTTGCGCGTCGCTTCGCTCCTTCAAAAGCGCCTCTCTGCTTAAGTTAAGCCCTCGACTTATTAGTAGTAATCAGCTTCATCCCTTACAGGACTTCCACATTTACCCTATCTACCTTGTCTTCTTCAAGGAGTCTTACTAGCTTCCGCTATGAGATACTTCATCTCAGGACGGG
>Ga0256406_1000293_pt1 | contig 94615 bp, 83 predicted proteins | sample RumenRJG_03DNA_FD_185986 | JGI IMG/M metagenome (GOLD analysis project Ga0256406, IMG submission 185986) | Bovine rumen microbial communities from Lethbridge, Alberta, Canada - RJG_03 | ecosystem: Host-associated > Mammals > Digestive system > Stomach > Rumen | place: Canada: Alberta | collected...
AAAACTCAAAATTCAAAATTCAAAATTCAACATTCTCTCGCATGCTCCACGGCGAGCCCCTGCCCTACGCCGCCACTCCTATAATAAAATATGAACGCGCACGCGACAGCATCCTGGCCACCCCCTACAACGGCGAGCCCATCGCGGTGGCCGCCGACAGCGCCTTCGTCAAGGAGCGGCGATTCCTGCTCGGCACCGACGCCTACGGGCGCGACGTGCTGTCGATGCTGATGATAGGGTCGCGCGTGAGCCTCTCGGTGGGCTTCATCGCCATCCTCATCGCCCTGCTGCTGGGCATCACCCTCGGCGCCCTGGCGGCCTACCGCGGCGGCTGGGTGGACAACGTCATCATGTGGCTCATCAACGTCGTGTGGTCCATCCCCACCGTTTTGCTGGTCATCGCCATCACCTTCGTGCTGGGCAAGGGCTTCTGGCAGATATTCGTGGCCGTGGGCCTGACGATGTGGGTCGACATAGCGCGTGTGGTGCGCGGCGAGGTGCTCTCCATCAAAGAAAAAGAATACATCGAAGCCACGCGGGCGCTGGGCTACAGCACCGCGCGCACCTTGGTGCGGCACGTGCTGCCCAACATCATGGGTGCCGTCGTGGTGGTGGCGGCCTCCAACTTCGCCAGCGCCATACTGCTCGAGGCGGGCCTCTCGTTCCTCGGCATCGGCGTGCAGCCCCCCATGCCGTCGTGGGGCATGATGGTGAAGGAGAACTACGGCTACCTGCTGCTCGACAGCGCCTACCTGGCCCTGCTGCCCGGCGCCTGCATCATGGTGGTGGTGCTGGCCTTCATGCTGCTGGCCAGTGGCCTGCGCGACGCCCTCGACGTGCGGCGCTGAGGTTCTTAAAAAAACATAAAAAAAAGGGGCAAAGCATTTTTTTTCTTCCATGTCAAAAAAAGTTCGTACTTTTGCACCAAATTTTAGAACGAAAATATTAACCCAAAAACATTAAAAACAACATGAAGAACATTTTCAAACTGATGGGCATCGCCCTTCTGAGCTGCAGCCTGATGGTTGCTTGTGGTAAAGACGACCCCGAGGAGCCCACACCCAATCCTAACCCTAACCCCAACCCTAACCCTGGTCAGCAGAGCAGCATTACCGTCAGCTGGGACGGTGCCAACCAGGCCATTGGCTTCACCGATGCTTTCCAACTGTCTGCTGGAAATACTGTCTACATCCTCGAAGCTGCCAAAGGCCTCAACAATGACAATTACGAGTGGCCCCTGTTCCGCGTTGGATTTGACCTTGACCCAGATCCGCAGTACGGAAACGCCTTGGCCGCCCAGTGGACCTACGGCGAACAACAAATTAGCGGTAACAGCAAATTCCCCACCGATGCCATTATCGAAGGTTACTATCCGAGCCAAAATTCCTACAACCAGGTTATGGGCGACTGGCAGCTCTTTGGCCCCGCCCAAGGCGACAACTACATGCTCCCCGACGCCCAGTTCGACGCCACCACGCTCACCCTCTCCTGCAATGTTGCTGTCATCCTGTACTCCTTCACCGAAGCTCTTGCTGAAGTCGAGGCACTCGGTGAAAGCGCCACCCAACAGGATATCATGAATATTGTCCAGAATGCCGAGAAGAAGAACATGGCCGTCTCCATCCAGAACTACAAGTTCGACGCCGCCTCCGCCCAGAAGGCCGCCATGAAGAAAAAATAAAGGAAAATCCTTCAAAAAAACAGATAAAACAATGAAGAAGATTTTTAAACTGGCCGCTATTGCCGCTTTCGCCGCTGTCGGCCTTGTGGGATGCAACAACAATCCCAAGCCTGCTGAAGAGGAAACCACCGCCACCGAGGCTATCGAACAGATTGCCGATGAGATGGAAGCCGCTGCCACCGATGTAATCGACACCGTTGTCCCCGCCGTCAAGGAAGAGGTCAAAAAGGCTGCCAAGACCACTGCCAAGAAAGTTGAGCAGAAGGTCGAGAAGAAAGCCGAGGAGGCTGTCAAGACTGCAGAAGAGCGCGTCACTAAAGACCTTAAAAACAACAATGACCAGCAGAAACAGACCGCTCCGCTGAAGCGTACCCGCTAAATGCAAGCCGCAATGGTCAATAAAAAAACAAACGGAAAGCCCCGGTCTCGCCTGTGAGATGCGGGGCTTTCCCATCTCTTGATTCCTCCAAAGACTCTCAATCCATGAAACGCAAGACCATATTTTACACCCTTCTGGCAACCGCACTCCTTGGAGCCTGCACCAGCCGCGAAGAGAATGAAATGCGCACCAACGCACTGGGCTACCTACAGGCGATGGGCGACTACCACATTGACGAAGCCAAGCCCTACTGCACCCGCCACACACGCGAGATTACCATCCCCACACTCAATTTCCTCATGTCGCAAGCCGACACCGCATTCATCAACTCCAACCGCCCCTCGGTGTTCACTATAAAGAAAATAGTGCGATTGAGCGACACAACGGCAAGCATCCACTACCATAAACAGACACCCATCAAAAGCATCAACGACAGCTTGCTCCTCCGCTACGAGGAAGGACGCTGGCTCGCCGATGTGCGTCTGGCACCCCTACCCTACATGAACAACCATAAAGACAGAACCATAGACTCCGCCGCCATACTACGCCAGTTTCATAATATTAAAGATTTAAAACGCATTCCCGTCGACAGCATCAGTCTCAAGCGCTCCACACATACTACTGGCAGATGAGATGTGGCATCTAGCCAAAAAGAACCCTTCAGACATTTCATGCAAAACTAAAGTTGAACTTTAGTTTTGCATGAAATGCTTATAGTATATTATAAATCAAGACTCTATTCCACAAAACAAACTCCTCACATTGCGGTAACCCACAGGAGACGCGTCCCAATCCTCACCATCATAGAGCACCTGCATACTTACGACCTCTTCGCCAAACATCTTTTTGAAATAGCGCAAGCCCGAACCAAACGAATCATTGGTGTAGCGAGCCGACTTGATTTCATAAGCCTCCAACTGGCGGAATGTGCGTTCCTCTATCAAATCAACCTCTTTCTGAAGATTATCCCGGTAATAATAGAGGCGTGGATGCTGGTCGCACTGGTTGTAACGCCGCTTTACAAACTCCGATACAACCATATTTTCAAACAGTTGTCCCCGCAGGGGATGCACTGCCAGTTGCTCCGGCGTGTTGATTCCGAGCAAATGGCAGGCCAGGCCCGTGTCGTGGAAGTAGAGTTTGGGCTTCTTGAGGATTCTCTTGCCCACATTGCGGAAATAGGGAGGTAGCTCGAACAGGATATAGGAAGCCTTCAGCACACTCAACCAATGACTGACCGTTACCGCCGAAACCCCCAACTCGGCTGAAAGCGAAGCCGCATTGACGATGGTCGACACCCGCCCGGCGGCAAGCATTATGAACTGCTGGAATATGGAGAGATCCTTGACATTGACCAGCTGATGGAGGTCGCGCTCCACATAGGTGGTGTAGTAGTTTCGGTAGACATCGGACGGCGACTGCTCGGCGCCCCATACTGCAGGGTAGCCCCCTCGTATCAGCAAATCGTCTGTAGACCACTCCGTCGCACCTCCCAACTCGGCCAATGAGAGGGGAAACAATGTAAGCACTGCGGCGCGCCCTGCCAGCGACTGGGAGACCTTTTCCATCAGCAGGAAATTGTTACTGCCGGTGAGTATATAACGGTAGTCCGGATGTTCATCCACCACCACCTGCACATAGGAGAAGAGGTCCGGCAGTGTCTGCGCCTCGTCTATTATAACTCCGTGCCTATGCTGGAGCAAGAAACTCATCGGGTCTTCCGCCACGGCCTGCCTTGTGGTGAGCATTTCCAGATTGATATAATCATAATCGGGAAAGGCCATTTTGCACAGAGTAGTCTTCCCCGACTGCCGTGGTCCCGACAAAATTAGCACCGGGAAGGAGTTCGCCAAACGGGTAATTTCACTCGACAATATTCTATTAATCATACCATTACAAAGATTTTATGCAAAACTAAAGTTGAACTTTAGTTTTGCACAAAATTACACTATTTTTCTGATATACAAGAAAAAAAGTGTGCAAGCAATGCGTTTTTCATTGTTTTTCCACCACCTCGAGGTCGATGTCGGAGAGGGCGGTGGCGGGGAGGGAGTCGGCAGGTGCCGCCGAGCGGTCAAGCAACGCCAGCACGCTGTCCTGCACCGGCTTGTACTGGTCGGGGTGGGTGGAGTAGTACTCAAGGCTGAGCTCCACCGCCTCGCGTGTGGTGTGGTGGCGCGCCAGGATGTCGTCGTAGGCCGCGAGCACCTCGGGCAGCATCGAGTCGTAGCGGTACCCGGTCTCCACGGCATAGAAGCCTTCCAGCATATAGGCGTCGGCCAGCACCGCCGCCATGGCCTGCGGCGCCAGCACATCGGCCGGGCGCTGCTCGCTGCGGCAGGCGGCCACAAGCAGCAAAGCTGCCACTAGGATGGGGATTTTTTTCATCGTTCTTATGAAAAAAAACAGGTCTGTCGCATGGAGCAGACCTGTTTTTCAGTGTGTTGGACAACTTATTTCTTGAGGGCGTTGGAGAGGGCCTCGGCACCTTTCTTGATGCCTTCGTTGGCGGCGTCCTTGGCGGCGTCGGCCACTTTCTCTTTCACGCAGGCGTTGAATTCAGCCTCCATAGCGGCTTTGAACTCCTCGTTGTCCTGGTAGGCGGCGTAGCTCTGGTTGAGGATGCTCTTGATGCAAGCCTCAACGCTGGCGGCGTCGGTCTTGTAGCAGTTGCACTTGGCACGGCCGGCCTCGGCGGCGGCGTCCAGCATGGCCTGCTTGTCCATGTCGACGGTGACGTCACTGGCAACGGTGTTAGCCTCTTCGGCCATGTTCTCGATGGTCTGGTCGACAGCCTCTTCGGCCTCGGCGGGTTTGTTGTTTCCGCAGGAAACGGTCATGGCGGCCACGAAAAGGGCAGCGCCAAAGAACGATAGAACTTTCTTCATGATGTTGGTTTTTAATGTTTTACAATAATTTTCGTGTTTATTTCAAATGCAAAAGTACAACTTTTCCACCATACGGCCACAAATTATTTTCTTAAATAATGTTATAAAACACTAGCCGGCAACCATTTTCACTTGGCTGCCGGCCGGTGTGGGTGGGAGTAACAGGGATCGAACCAGTGACCTCCTGCTTGTAAGGCAGGCGCTCTGAACCAGCTGAGCTATACTCCCTTAGCCGTCGGAACGCGTCCGATTTCGAAGTGCAAAGATACAAACTTTTTTCGAACCGACAAAATATATTTTCCCAGCCTGCCTGCCATGGCCCTAGAGAGGCAGAACCAAGGCAGAAGCAACCCCCTCTTAACCACTGAAAATGAACACATTGAAAACAACGGATTTTAGGGCAAAAATCAGGTTTTTGAGCAAAAAAAACACATCCTATGCAAAAGATTGCATATCAACAAGTTTGGCATACAAGCCGTCCTGTTGCATCAGTTCGTCGTGGGTGCCGCGCTCAACAATGCGTCCGCCGTCCATCACCACAATGAGGTCGGCATGGCGTATAGTGCTCAGCCTGTGGGCAATCACTATCGACGTGCGACCGCGCATCAGTGCCTCGAGCCCCTGCTGCACCGCCACCTCCGACTCCGAGTCGAGCGCCGACGTGGCCTCGTCGAGCAGCAGTATCGGCGTGTCGCGCAGCACCGCCCGCGCTATGCTCAGCCGCTGGCGCTGCCCGCCGGAGAGGTTCAGGCCGCGGTCGCCGATGGTGGTGTTGTAACCCTCGGGCAGTTGGTCGATGAACTCGTCGGCGTGGGCCACACGCGCCGCCTCGCGTATCTGCTCCTCCGTGTAGCCCTCGGCTCCGAAAGCAATGTTCGCAGCCACCGTGTCGTTGAACAATATGCAGTTCTGCGACACCAGCCCGAACTGCGACCGCAGCGAGTTGATGTTGAGTTCCTTGACGGGGTGGCCGTCGATAAGTATCTCGCCTGCAGTGCAGTCGTAGAAGCGCGGCAGCAGGTCGACCAGGGTGGTCTTGCCCGCCCCCGACGGTCCCACGATGGCCACCATGGCTCCTCGCGGCACCACCAGGTCGATATGCGAAAGCACTTCCTTGCCCTCGCCATAGGCGAAGCTGACATCCCGAAACTCGATGCGGTCTGCGAAGCCTGTTAATACCTTGGCATCAGGCTTTTCCACAATTACTTCATCGGCATCAAGCACCTCCATATAGCGTTGCGCCGAAGCATCGGACTTCTGCAACGTGTTGTAGGAACGCACAATAGACTGAATTGGAGGTATCAGTCGGGCAAAGATAATCACGAAGAAAACAAACACCGACGGCTGAATCGACCCGTCGAACACCTGCCAGCCCCCGATGATAAGGATGATGACCAACGCCAGGGTGCCGAGGATTTCACTCAGCGGCCCCGAAAGCTCGCGGCTGCGAGCCACACGTATCATCGTATGGGTGTAATTCTCGTTGGCTTCGGCGAAGAGGTGTTCCCTTTCCTCCTCGCGCACGTACGATTTGATAGCCTTCAATCCACCGAGTGTTTCCTCCAGCATGGCCGTCAGGCCGCCCAACTCCTTCTGTCCGCGCACCGAGGAACGCTTCAGCCGCCTTCCGATGCGCGCTATCAGCCACACCCCAGCTGGCAGCACCAGCAAAAAGAGGATAAACAGCCGCCACGACACAAAAATCAGTATTCCACTGAATGCCACCACATTGATGGGTTCCTTGACCAGCGATTGCAGTATGCCCACGCACCACTCCAAATCGCCCAAATCGTTCGACATGCGGCTCATCAGATCGCCACGGCGTTTATGGCCGAAGTAGGATATCGGCAGGATTGTTACCTTGTGGTAAATATCATTTCGCAAGCGTTCAATCAATCCAGTACGCATTTGAGCCAGAAACACTTGCGCCATAAATCGGAACAAATTGCTCATCAGCGAGCAGCCCACATAGATGATGCCTACCGCGGCCAGGCACCAGGTCGTTCCCTTGAGTGCCTTGTATTGGTAGAGGTGCCAGAAAGCCCAGTCGACCACCTGCTGCTGGCTCAGCCCCAATTCGGGTTCTGCTTCCGGCACGCTGGTCATGCCGAACATCAGCTCCACGAAGGGGATAATCATCACATAGGCACCGACCGAGAAGAGGATGTGCAGCAGGTTGAACAGCACGTTGAGCACTATCTGCATCGGGAAGTGCTTCAGGTACTTGAATATGCGCCACATCGAACTCATTGCACTCGGAGACGGCAGGCGTTGATGTCGGTGCCGCCGCGGTGGCTCAGGCGCTCGGTGCGCAGGCGTTGCCCGACGAGGTAGTCATATATCGCTTTGGCTTCGGCCGGCTTGCGGCACTCGATGGCCACGTGTATGCGCGGGTTCTCTATCAGCCATGCGGCCCAGGCCTTGAGCACCCGCTCCGACTCCGCCGTCAGGCGGCTGCCGGCGAAACTCACTTGCAGCGGCACCAGTGTGCCTTTCGAGGTGGAGTACAGCTGCACCTCGGACATCCGCTTGCCGCGCCGCAGCCCCGCCGCGCTGACGCTCACAATGCCCGGCATCTTGCCCTCGGCGGTGACGGTGATGATGTTGTCCTCCTGCATCGAGAGCATGGCCGCGATGGTGCCGTTGCCGCTATAGGTGGTGCCGCGGTCCAGCTTCACTTCGGCCTCGAGGGGGTTGCCGGCGGTGTCGGTGGCCGTGATGGTGTAGAACGTCATGGCCTCAGGCCGCGCCGCGGGATAGAGGTCGAACATCAGCACCTCGCTGCTGGCCGACGAGGCGAGGCGGCCGGGGAAGTAGGCGCGTGTGCCGTCGGCGGTGACGCCGAAGGAGAGTTCGTCGCCCTCGGTGTTGATGGGGAGGCCCAGGTTGGTGGGCTGCCGGCTGCCGGCATCGCCCAGGTCGGCGAAGTAGATGTCGTAGCCGCCGAAACCCTGCCACCCGTCGGAGACGAAGTAGAGGGTGTGGCCGTCGGCGTGGATGTAGGGGAATTTCTCGTTGCCGGGGGTGTTGATGGCCGAGCCGAGGTTCTCGGGGCGGCTCCAGTCGCCGTTCTTCAGGCGGCGGCAGCGCCAGATGTCGGTGCCGCCGTAGCCGCCCTTGCGGTTGGAGGCGAAGTAGAGGGTGGAGCCGTCGGGCGAGATGGAGGGCTGCGATTCCCAGCTGCGGTCGCCGTTCACCTTGGGTCCGGCGTTCTGCAGCGGTTGCCAGCGGCCGTCCTGGAGGGTGGTGAAGTAGATGTCGCTGTTGGCGTAGCCGCCTTGGTTGGTGATGCGCGAGTAGAAGAGGGTGGTGCCGTCGGCGGTGAGGCTGACGCTGCCCTCGGGGCCGCCCTGGTTGAAGGGTGCGGGCAGTTCGGCGCCTTTGTTGAAGGCGGAGTCGGCCCACTGGCTGACAAAGATTTTCCACAGCATCTCTTCGCCGGTTTTGACATAGAACGAGGTGCGGTCCTGCTTGGCAGGCACTTGGCGCAGGTAGTAGCACTGGCGCCCGTCGAAGGTGATGTAGGGGAGCATCTCGTTGCGCTTGGTGCTGACGCCGGCCACCACTCGCGGTTCGAAGGGGGCCGCGTTGAGGTTGGCCTCGGCGAGGAAGCGCGACCAGTGGAGGTAGGCCGAGGCCTCGTCGTAGGCGGCGGTCTGCGCCTTGTCGTCGGTGTTGTTGGCCAGGCGGAAGTAGTGCTCGAGCGAGGCGATGGCGTCGTCGTAGCGCTCGTCGGTGTAGTGGATCATCCCCATGTAGTAGTGCGCCAGGGCGTTAGGATACTGCGGGCAGAGCTCGAGGCACTTGGTGAAATATTTCCGCACGCCGGTGGCGTTGAAGCCGTTCTTGACCGACACCATGCCGAGCCAGAACTGGGGTTCGGCGGCCTTGGGGTTCTTCTGCGCCACCTTGCGCAGCAACTGCGAAGCCTCGCGGTACTGGTGGGCGTTGTAGTGGGTGAGCGCGCGCTCGATGTCCTTGCGTTCGGACGAGGAAAGCCCGTCGCCACAGACATTCTGTCCGCCGGCAAGCAGCGGAGGCAGGAGCAGGGCGAGGAAGAGCAGGCGGCGGAGCATCAGAGCTTGGCGGGGTCTATGTTGAAGTTGGCGTCGGGCCCGTTGCAGGGCGAGGAGCACTGGATGGCGCATTCCACGCAGGGGGTCAGCTCGCCGTGTAGGCGTTTTTTGACCATATCGCCCACCAGCTCGCGCAGCTCCGGCAGCGCTATCATGCGTATCACCTCGTCGCAGAAGGCGTAGCTGAGCATGGTGACGGCGGTGCGCTCGGAGATGCCGCGGGTCATCAGGTAGAAGAGGGCCTGCTCGTCGAGCTGGCCGATGGTGCTGCCGTGCGAGCATTTGACGTCGTCGTTGTAGATTTCGAGGAAGGGGCGGGTCTCGACGTGGGCTTTGTCGGTGAGCAGTATATTGCGGTTGGTTTGGAAGGCCTCGGTCTTGGAGGCGCCGTCCTGCACAAGGACGTGGCCGTTGAAGCGCGCGCGGGCGGCATCGTCGAGGATGCCTTTGTAGAGCTCGAGGCTGCGGCAGTCGGTCGAGGCATGCTCGACGAAGATGTAGTTGTCGCAACGCTGCTCGCGGTCCATCAGGTAGAGGCCGCCGGCTTCGAGCTCGCAGTGCGGGCCGTGCATGCGCACTTCGATGTTGTTGCGCACGTGGCCTCCGCCGAGGGTGACGGTGGAGAGCAGCAGGCGCGAACCGCGCTGCATGTCGACACGCAGGTCGGTCAGGCAGCGCTCGGGGGTGTCCATGCCCTGCAAGCGGTAGAATTCCACGCGGGCCTCCTCGTCGATCCGCATGTCGATGGCCTCGGCCGAGGGCATGCAGCGCACCTCGGCGCCTATCTGGTCGACCACCCACTGGTCGCCGCAGGCCACGATGCGCACCTCGGCGCCGCGCGGCACCTCGATTTTTTCGGCCGCCGCGCCGTCGGGCAGCTGCCAGTCGTCGCCCCATGGGCGGGGCAGCTTATTCTTGAGTATCATTGCTGCTCCTCCTTAATCCATTCGTAGCCTTTCTCCTCCAGCTCGAGGGCCAGCTCCTTGGGGCCGGTCTTGACTATGCGGCCTTCGTAGAGCACGTGCACGTAGTCGGGCACGATGAAGTCGAGCAAGCGCTGGTAGTGGGTGATGACGATGGTGGCGTTGTCCTTGGAGCGCAGCTTGGTGACGCCGCCGGCCACGATGCGCAGGGCGTCGATGTCGAGGCCCGAATCGGTCTCGTCCAGTATGCTCAGCGTGGGGTCGAGCATGGCCATCTGGAAGATTTCGTTCTTCTTCTTCTCGCCGCCGCTGAAGCCCTCGTTGACCGAGCGGTTGGCCAGCGAGGCGGTCATCTCCACCACCTTCTTCTTCTCCTCCATCAGCTTGAGGAACTCCGAGCCGGAGAGGGGGTCCAGGCCGCGGTATTTGCGCTGCTCGTTGACGGCGGTGCGCATGAAATTGGCGATGCTCACGCCGGGGATTTCCACCGGATACTGGAATCCGAGGAAGAGGCCCTCGGCGGCGCGCACGTCGACGGGCAGGTCGAGGATGTTGCGGCCTTTGTAGATGACCTCGCCGGCGGTGACGGTGTATTTGGGATTGCCCGCTATGACGCCGGCCAGGGTGCTCTTTCCGTTGCCGTTGGGGCCCATGATGGCGTGCACCTCGCCGCGGTCCACGTCGAGGTTGACGCCTTTCAATATTTCGCGCTCGCCTATCGAAGCGTGCAAATTGCGTATCGAGAGTAGTGGCATATCTGTTGCAAACATTTGATTATTATATATATATGTCCGCTATTCGGACGTTCACTGATTAGCAAAGATACGACTTTTCCCCCGCACGGCAAAATATTTTTTTTCGTCTTTCATCACAAAGCACTTGCAAAGTCCCATTTTTTTTCGTATCTTTGCAAAATCGTTTTCATCCTGAAAACAGCATCAATGCCGTGAACGCCAGCACATTGCAGCGAGCGTTCCACATGTAGTTTCAACCAACACACTCTTTCCCAGTCAGTTACAGCCCGGCGGACGAAGAACAGACGAAGAACAACCGAAGAACAACCGAAGAACAGCCCTACCATCCCCCTGCCATTGGCGAAGGGTCGGCCTTCCGTTGCGCAAGGCTCCGCCGGGGTGCCGGCATCCCGCCCCCTCCCCTTCCGGTTGCCTTCCGCAACATAAAAACACCACAGCAGCAAGATTATTTGCTCAATCTCAAAAAAAATGCGTAATTTTGCACCGCGAAAAATGGGAAATCCTATAGTAACACTGACCAGCGACTGGGGCGACCAGAGCTTCTTTGCCGGCATGGTGAAAGGGCGCCTCTACAGCATGATTGAGGGTGTTCAGGTGGTCGACATCGCCCACCACATCGAGCCCTACAACGTGCTGGAGGCGTCGTTCGTGGTGCGTCACGGATGCATGGGCTTCCCCGCCGGGACGGTGCATATCATCGATGTGGCCTCCAACCCCAAAAACGAGAACGCCTTCGTGGCCATCAAGGTGCGTGGGCAGTTTATCCTGTGCAACAACAACGGCTTGCCCACGATGGCTTTCGGCGACGAGGTGGAAGCCGCCGTCTCCCTGCCCATGCAGGAAAACCGCATCTACAATTTCGCCGCCTATTCGCTCCTTGCACCGGCCGCGGCTCACCTGGCGGCCGGTGGCGACATGGCGCAGCTCGGCACTCCGTTGACACAGCTCGTCCAACGCATGCCTCCGCGCTGGATCCGCCAGGGCGACCAAATCCACATCCCCATTCTCTCGGTCGACCGCTACGGCAACGCCTATCTCGGCATGTCCTACCACGAGTTCGAGCAGGAGCGTCAGGGACGCCCCTATGCCCTGCAAGTGCGCGACCTGCGCATCACCCAAATGCAAGCCTCCTACCACCAACACCCCTCGCATACACAGATGCAACGAGCCGGCAACGCCCGTGAACTCTGCCTGACCGTATCGGCTACCGGACTGCTGGAGTTGGCAGTGAGCAATAGCTCATTCGCCCAGCTCGTGGGGATGAGACTGGGCGAAATGGTGCTGTTGGAACTTAAATAGCAATCTAGGCTATTCCTTCGGGGTCTTCCAGTTGAAGAAGATCTGCACGCCGGCCATCTGGTAGAGCTGCCAGTGGCCCAGGGAGCCTATGCCGCTGAAGTCGGTGTCCCATTTGAGGTTCAGCGCGAAGTTGGCGGCGATGTGCTTGGAGAATCGGTAGTCGAGCTTGACCTCAAAGTCGAGGTCGGTCTCGAAGGCGCGGCGGGCGAGCCAGCCTTTGCCCTGGAGGTCTTTCCACGTCTCGGCATATTCGGGCAGGTGGCCGTGGCCGAGGCTGTATTCAGTGCCTTCTGGTTTGCCACCTGGATTGGCGTCGGCATCAAACTCTTCAATCTTGTCCCAAGCCATACTGGAGGGTTTCTTGTAGGCATAGAAGAGCTCGAGGCGGGCATAGAGGTCGAGGCTGGGGAGGATGTCTTTCTTGAGGTATTGGGCTTTGATGTAGCTACCGAGCGAGAAGTCGACGTGGGTGTAGTTGGGAAGGTCTTTCTGGTAGATACCGTAGGTGTAGCCTGCGGCCAGGAGCGAGTCGTTCATCACGAAGGTGGTCTTGCCGGTGAGGAAGGAGAGGGAGACGCTCCAGTCGGGTTTCTTGTACTCGAAGGAGAGGGCGGTGGTGAGGTAGGCCGGGGCGAAGAAGCTGGAAATCACCTTGCCTTCTTTGTCGGACAGGTCGGCATACTCGCGGCCTTCGCCGAACTGGGACTTGAGGTTGGCCGTGAAGGAGGCACCCCAGGCGGGCCACTTGGAGAAGGGGGTCCAGGTCAGCGCGCTGGTGAGGTCGATCTTGTCGTTGCTCTTGCGGCGGGTCTCGAAGAAGACGTCGTCTTTGAGGTCGAGGTTCTGCCAGGCATAGCCGTAGGCGAGGTCGGCCACGTTGTCCCAGGTGTACTTGGGGTGGGTGTACTTGTAGTTGCCGAAGAAGGTGGCGGTGACGTCAATCTGCGAATTGCCGGTGGAGGACCAGTTGTTGAAGATGAACTCGCCGATTTTGAGGGCGGGGGTGGAGGAGGTGGTCCAGGTGCCACCCGAAAGCACCGATGTTTCCTGCGCTCTGACGGGCATTGCGGCCACGAAGAGAGCCGCAGCAATGATAATGATACGTTTCATAAAAGTAACTTTTTAGTTTAGTGTCTGATTGATTTCCGAGATAGTGAAACCGCGAGAGATGAGGAAGGCGGTGAGTTTCTGGCGCACTTCGGGGTCGTCGGCCGACTCGACACGCATCTCGTCCAACTTTTTCTCAGCCGCCGTGTGCAGTGCTTCGCGGTAGTCGTCCTCGCTCACCGAGGCCATGCCGCTGTCGACCGCAGTGCGCGACAAATGTTTCAACCTCAAGTGATAAAGCACTTTCTGGCGTCCCCACTGGTGATTTTTTATCTTGCTCTCACAGTAGGCACGAGCGTAGCGCTCGTCGTCGATGTAGCCCTCGTTCATGAGAGCGGCCACAACAGCATCAGATTCCTCGGGCGTAGCTTTCCACACGACAAGCTTCTGCCGCACCGTGTCCTCACACTGTTCTGCGCCTGCACAGTAGCGTCTGGCACGCCCTAGTAAATCACTGATATTATTGTCGTTACCAAGCTTTGTGGCCATATAAAACATCTTGTATCAAGTTGCAAAAATACAACTTTTTTTTCAAAGCACATCAAAATTAAAAAAATGGCAAAATCCGACAAAAAATCCGCACACACAACCGGCTTACGTACAGCACTTTAACACTATCCTCTTCTTCCTTGCTTCTTCCTTTCCAGGGGGAGTCGGGCAATAAACGGGAGGTTGCGACGTTGTGAGTGGTGAGGAGGGAGAATGGATAATCGAAGTCAAACATCAAAAAATCAGCAATATGGCAAAGTTAGAGCAGGGCATCCTCGGGCCGTTCCGGGGGAAGGTGGGTACCGTGGTGGGGTACCTTTGGAGGGGTAAGCACATTGTGAGGGCTTACCGCAGGGAGATCAATTATCCGAACACGGAGATGCAACAGGCTGAGCGGGAGTGGTTTGTGGGGATGGTGCGGTTTGCGGCGACGGCGCGGCAGGCGTTGCTGCTGGGGCTGCGGGAGCGGGCGGCGAGGGACGTGATGACGGAGGGGAATGTGTTCGTGAGGATGAATAAAGATTGCTTCGGTAGGGACGCGGCGTGCCGCGTCCGCAGTGGGATGGCACCCCTCCCCTCCCCTTGTGAAGGGGAGGAGCGGGAGAATGCCATTAGTAATCAAATATATACTACTGGCAATCAAATATATACGACATCCGGCTGCTCCCCTTTACAAGGGGAGCTCCCCGAAGGGGTGAGGGGTGGGATTGATTATGAACACATTCGCATTGCGGAGGGTGCGGCTGCGCCGGTGAGGTTCACAACGGCGAGCGTGGATGAAAACAATGTGCTGCATGTTGATTTCGAGAGGAATAGCGGGATGACGAGGGCGAAGGGGGGCGACCGTGTCTACATATATGTATATAACATAGATACGCGCGAGGGACTCCTCTCCCACCCTGCCGAGCGGCGGCGGGGGCACCTAGAGATGCTGTTGCCGGAGGGGTGGAATGAAATGAATATCAAGTTGTGGGGTTTCGTGGTGGATGGCGAGGGGCGGGCGAGCGGGTCGGCCTATATCGCCCTTGGCGGGGTGTCTGTCAGATTGAAAGAAAGCATTGATACAGAATTACTTGCGCACGATGCCGGTCGCTGTACGGACGATGAGCCCCTCGGCCTGCATCTCGGCCAGGACGCGGCTGAGCGAGGGTCGCGCCACACCGAGCATCTCGGCAGCGGCGGCGACGCTGGTGATTGAGCCGTGGCTGTCGAGGTAGTCCAGCACACGACCTTGTAGGCTTTTGGTGGCGAAGGAGTTCACCTTGGAGCTGAGGAAGTGCCCCCGTGCTGCCAGTTCCTGCATGAAGGACGACATCACGTGAGGGCGATTGCGCATGAAGTCGGCGAACCCCTCGCGGTTGATGAAGTGGACCACGGCGTCGGTGGCGGCCGTCACCTCGACGGGCACAGCGCTGTTTTCGGAAAAGAGGAACACGGGCGCCAGCAAGTTGGGCGCCACGATGCGTTCCACCACCACCTCGCGCCCCTCGTCGCTGCCCATGCGGCATTCGACGCAGCCCTCGGTGAGCGCCATCAGCGAGCGGCAGGGGTCGCCCTGGCGCAGGATGAGTGCGCCGGAGGGAAAAGCCTGACGCCGGTGGGGATGGCGAAGCAGTTGCTCCAGGTCGGCAGCGCTACATTGCTCAAAGAGTGGCAGTTTCTTTATTTCCAAGGCATCCATTTCGACTGCAAAGGTACGAAAAAAAACGTCGCGGCAGGGAAAAAAATCGGCCACGTATCATTTGTTACGCTCCGCGGAGCGGGAAGGCAGTACTTTTGCAGCCGAAAATATTAACCCAAATACATACAAAATGAGCAACGAAATGTTTTGTTTCCAGTGTCAGGAAACCGCCAAGAACAGTGGCTGCACCATGCGTGGCGTGTGCGGCAAAATGCCCCAAACAGCGGGTTTGCAAGATCTTCTGATCGCCGTGGTGCGCGGCTTGGGCACTATCGACCACCTGATGCGCGAGCGGGGCGTGGTATGCCAATGCACCTGCGTGAGCGACTTCATGGTCGACGCCCTTTTCGCCACCATCAGCTGTGCCAACTTCGACGACGAAGCCCTCATCCGCAAAATCGACCACGGTCTGGAACTCAAAGCCAAGCGCACCGCCAAATGCCAGGCCAGCGGTGTGGCGCTGCCCGACTGGCCGGAGGTGACCTACACCGGCAGCCGCGAGAGCTACTTGGCCGACAGCCTCATGTTTGGCATCCTGCGCACGCAGGACCCCGACGTGCGCTCGCTCAAGGAGCTCACCACCCTGGGTCTCAAGGGTCTCTGCGCCTACTACGAGCACGCCGCCCGCCTCGGGCAGACCGACGACGCCATCCTGGCCTACCTCTCGAAAGCGCTCTACCATGTCACCGACCCCGCCGCCACGGTGGAGAGCCTGCTGCCCATCGTGCTCGAGACGGGCAAGTGGGGCGTCGACGGCATGGCGCTGCTCGACAAGGCCAACACCTCGGCCTATGGCAACCCCGAAATCAGCCGCGTCAGCATCGGCGCCCATGGCCGCCCCGGCATACTCATCAGTGGGCACGACCTCAAAGACCTAGAGCAGCTGCTGCAACAGAGCGAGGGGCAGGGCGTCGACATCTACACCCATGGCGAGATGCTGCCCGCCCACTACTACCCCGAGCTGAAGAAATACAAGCACCTTGTGGGCAACTACGGCAACGCCTGGTGGCGCCAGAAGGAGGAGTTCGCCTCGTTCAACGGCCCCATCGTGTTCACCACCAACTGCATCGTTCCGCCGGCGCCCGACGCCAACTACAAGGACCGCGTCTTCACCACCAACAGCACCGGCTTCCCTGGCTGGAAGCATATCCTCCCCAACGAGCAGGGTGTCAAGGACTTCTCCGAAGTCATAGCCCTGGCCAAGCAGTGCCAGCCTCCGACCGAAATCGAGCAGGGCGAGATAGTGGGCGGCTTCGCCCACGCCCAGGTCTTCGCTTTGGCCGACAAGATTGTAGAGGCCGTCAGGAGCGGTGCCATCCGCCGCTTCTTCGTCATGAGCGGTTGCGACGGCCGCATGAAGAGCCGCTCCTACTATGAGGACTTCGCCAAGGCCCTCCCGAAGGACTGCGTCATCCTCACCTCGGGCTGCGCCAAATACAAGTACAACAAACTCAACCTCGGCGACATCGGCGGCATTCCCCGTGTGCTGGACGCCGGCCAGTGCAACGACAGCTACAGCTGGGCGCTGGTGGCGCTGAAGCTCAAGGAGATATTCGGTTGCGAGGACATCAACGAACTGCCCATCTCGTTCAACATTGCCTGGTACGAGCAGAAGGCTGTCATCGTGCTGTTGGCGCTGCTGCACCTCGGTGTGAAGAACATCCATATCGGTCCCACGCTGCCGGCATTCCTGTCGGAGAACGTGGCCAACCTGCTTATCTCGCAGTTCGGCCTCGGCGGCATCACCACCGTTGAAGACGACATCAAGCAGTTTTTAGGCTAACTGGGGCGAATGAGATAGAGGATAAGGCCGGTGGCCACGGCGGTGACAAGCACGCCGACGGTGGCCAGCATGATGCCCGGGCCGAGCACGGGGCGTATGTCCTTGATTTTGGTGTCGAGGCCGTCGCTGCCGAAGAGCATGCCCACGCCGAGGAAAAGCAACAAGGCAGGCACGCCGAAGCGCGAGCCTGCCTTGCCTGCCAGGATGCTGGCAAAGAAGAGGATAGACAGTATAAGAAGTATCAATTCTATTTGCATAACTCTTTCAATGCAGCAAATTCCGGGCCGGAGAGCTGCACCACGGGGGTGTCGGGCTCGAAGTGGCCTGTTTCGAGGCGTCCGGCCTGCAGGAGCGCCAGCGAGTGGTCGCGGCTGTAGAGGATTTGGAGTTGGGCGTTGGAGGTGCCGATGGGGCGCAGGGCTGCCAGGTCGGCCGTCGAGCCGGCGTCGAGGGCGTCGAGGCAGCGGCGGTAGTCGCCGGTGTCGAGGTAGAGCTTCTTGAGGTGCATGCGGCAGTTGGAGGGGCGGTAGTGGTAGTGCCAGAGGGCTTTGGTGAGGCACATGGCGGCCAGCACCACGCCCACGCCCAGTGCCAGCACCCCCACGGTGAGGCAGAAGGCCTGCAGGCTGTCGGCCATGGGCACATTGTGCATCAGCGCCAGCAGCGCCAGTCCGGCGGCGAGGATAGTGAAGCCCAAGAGGGGCGATTTGGCACGTCGTGTGATTTGGTCCCCCATCGCGGAGGCCACATATTGGTCGATTGTCGGGTATTTTTCCATGTTAACGGTTGTTTAAGTTGTTGGTGATGATGTTGGTGACGGGTTGCCAGCCGGCGCCGTCGACGCGGAGCAGCTGCGAGTAGAAGATGCGCTCGCGCTCGTCGCTGTAGCGCATGAGCACCAGCTCGGGCTTGGGCTGCCGCTTGACGGCGTCGAGGGCGGCCTCGTCGCCGGCCTCGAGGGCGCTGACCAGCTGCTGCTGCACGGCGGGGCTGTAGTAGGCCACGGTGGGTTCGAGCAGCGTGTGCAGCGGTTTGTGGTAGGGGCGGCGGCTGTCGCCGAAGAGGTAGAAGCAGAGCACCAGCAGCAGTGCCAGTGCACCGATGGCGGCCGTGAAGGCCAGCAGGGAGGCCAGTCCGGAGGGCATGGAGGGGACGGCCAGGCAGAGCGCGCCGCAGACGGCGCCGGCAGCCACCAGCGCCCAGGCCCACCAGAGGGGCTCGAGGCCGCGGCGTATCTCGGGAAGGCTATAGATGGATTTTTTGATTGGTTCCATAATTTGCTGTTTATAAATAATCTACAATGCCCCATGGCACGGTGGCCACGGGCGGGAAAGGCGGACGGATTATAAACAGGAAATCAGAGCCGTAGACAGAGCAGCAGGTAGAGATAGCCCGGCACGGCGCGGTGGGGCAGGGCGGAGCGCAGGGGGCAGCGGGGCGCATGGAGCGAGGCGCGCGGGGCGGCGGGGGCCGCACAGTGGGCGCTCTCGTGGGGGCTGCGGTGCGACGTGGGGGCCTCCACGGAGGGTTGGCCCACGGAGAGCAGCAGGTCCTCGAGTCCGACGTCCTCCCATTGCGGCCGCTCGAGGGGCGCGGCCCGGAGGCTCTGCGCGGCGCGACCGTCGGGATGCGGGCAGCCCGCCGCAGCCGGCAAAGCGCCAACGAGCAGCCACAGCAGGGCTGCCGCAAAGGCGAGAAGGTATGTGCTCCGACGGTTCATCTCTAATACCCCACGCTAACGCTATCGGTGCCGTTTTATTGTGTTTTTTTGCAAAAAAAGAAAAAACAGAACCGAAGTTCTGTTTTTCGTAGGTAGCGGGGAAAGGATTCGAACCAATGACCTCCGGGTTATGAGCCCGACGAGCTACCACTGCTCTACCCCGCACTCTCGGAGTTTCCTTAAGGGAAATCGGGTGCAAAAATACGAAGATTTTTGCACCCGACCAAATTTTTCTCGAAAATAATTTACTATTGCTTGATTATACGGCGATTATATTTTCCGCTTGCGGTGGAAACCTGGACGATGTAGGCACCCGAAGGCAGGTGGCGAAGCGAGATTTGCCCCTTGCCGCCACGGAGTGTAAGGCGTGCAACGTGGCGTCCGAGAGCATCGAGAACGACGACCCGGGCGTCGCTGCCATCCGCCAGCGAGATGCTGAGATTGTCCACCACAGGACTGGGCGCAAGGAGAAGCGGTTCGCCGGGCTTGACATCCGAAATGGAGACTATTGTGGTGTCCTCCCAGATGGCATAGTAGTGGCGGTTGGTGTTGAGCATCACATGCGTACCCGGCTGCAGGGTGTCGGACTGGCCGTTGCTACGTCGACACCAGCCGAGAAACCGGCAGTTGGTCTTGGAAAAGGTGCATTCGGGCAGTGTTATGCCCGTTGCCGGGCAGTAGACGACAGCATACAGATTTCCGTTTCCCCCATTGGGTTCGTAGGTAACATGCTTGCGGTCAATGATTTTCAAATGATAGCGGAAGATGGTGTCGAGGTGGCGGAGGAGGGTGTCCATGTTGGCTACCTGGAGGTTGTATTCACGGAATCTGATGTAGCGCGAATCGTTGCAAATGGAGTCATAGTAGTCGACCGTGTCGAAGGTCTCGACGGCGCCGGGCTGGATGCCGAGGATGATGTCCTGGTAGAGGTTGAAGGTGTAGGTGGCGTTGCCGCCGGAGGCAGGGCTATTGATGCCGGGGGCGAGGTTGTTGATGTGGTAGAATCCGTCGCCGTAGCCGTTCCAGCCCCAGTTGAAGTGGTAGCGCTGGGCGGTGTCGGAGCCGTCGAGGACGAAAGCGTGACCGCCGGAGGTGTCGGCACCGGTGTAGTAGAGCGGACGTCCCGTCTCGAGTTCCGAGTCGAGCAGTGCGCACCATGACGAGTCGTTATACTGGTAGCGGTAGGCGTCGTGGATGGCGGGGTCGTACTTGAAGTAGTCTACCATGGCGTCCAGCACATTGCGGGAATAGGCACCGCTGCCGCCTTGAGACGAGCAGCCATACATCATGTTGACTGCCACGCCGCAATGGAAGGAGAGCATGGCCACTGCCTCTTTCTGATAGTCGAACGAACCTTCGAAAAGGCGGTCTGGCATGAACTGCCAAAGGTAGGTGGTGGAGCCGAAATCTGCCGAAATAGCCCCGAGTTCGCTCAACGAAAACGGGACATAGGAATGTGACCCTTGACCGAAAGAGGGATAGTTCCAATATTTCATAATCTGCGCCATCGCCGTGGCCACACAACCGACAACGGTCTGGCAGTTGAGGGAGGGGTTCACGGGGCAATACATGTTGAAAGGGGAGTCCTGATCCCAGTGGGTGGAGAGGAGGGCAGGGACAGTGGTAAGGAGCGTGGGAATCAGGGGAACGGGCTGGTAGAGGAGGGTCTCCCATTGCGCTGCCACCGAGGCATGGGGCACATAGGCAGCCTCGACCGCTTCGGCTATTTGTGCCTCGTAGCCACGGAGCCAGTAGGCCAAAGCAGGGTGGAGCGCCTCGGGGAAGGGGGCGTCGAAGGCGTAGGCGAGGACGGGCGTCACGCAGTCGTCAGCAGCGACGACGACGAAGCCCTCTTCAGGATGGGTGAAGACGTAGAGGTGGTCGAGGCCGGCGAAGGTTCTCGCAGTCATGTCGGCCACAGGCTTGGCGTCGGCCGGACGGTGGCTGTTCCAGAAGTTGACGGCCACCTTGCGGGCATCGTCAATGCCCACAGGGTTTGCAACGGCAGGCAGGGCTAAGGCCAGCAGGCTGGCCATTAGGAGAGCTGTCTTTTTCATAGAATAAATGTGTATAATGGATTGGTTTTGATGCAATTTCACCGCTTGAAGTTGGCCTTGCCCTCGTTGAGCCAGTCGACGAACTTCTGCACATCGCGATCATATTTATAGTTCGCGCGCGTGAGGATGCGTCCGTCGGCGTCGATGGCCACGTAGTAGGGCTGGGCGTTCATGTTGTAGGCCGTCTTCTCGAGATTGAGGTTGCGGCGGCCGAGGGTCTTGAGGGTGCGGCCTTTGTCGTCGGTAACCCACTCGGACTCGGGCAGTTCGATGGTGTTCTCGTCGCAGTAGAGGGAAACCATGACATAGTCCTCATTGAGGATGCGCTTCACTTCGGGATCAGTCCAGACGTAGTGTTCCATCTCGCGGCAGTTGGCGCAGGTCTTGCCGGTAAAGTCGATGAAGATGGGCTTGTTGTTGGCCTTGGCGTAGGCCTTGGCTTCTTCGAGGTCGAAGAAAGCTTCGAAGCCGAGCGGCACATGGAGCTTGTCGGCATACTTGCGGTCGGCAGGCAGCTTGCCAGCTTGCAGGGTGGCGCCGGCGGCGGGGGTATGCTCAGAGATGAGGCGCTCGATGTCGAACTCCTGGCTCGACTGGGGGGGCAGGAAGCCGCTGAGGCTCTTGAGCGGAGCTCCCCACAGGCCGGGAATCATCCAGACGACGAAGGCGAGGTCGATGATGGCGAGCATCAGGCGGCCTGTGCCGATATGCTCGACGGGGTCGTCGCCCTTGAAGCGGAGCTTGCCAAGGAGGTAGAAGCCAAGGAGGCCGAAGATGACAATCCAAAGGGCGAGGTAGATATCGCGCGGCAGGAGGCCCCAGTTGCAATAGAGGTCGGCCATCTGGAGGAATTTCAGACCAAAGGCGAGCTCGAGGAAAGCAAAGACCACCTTGACGGTATTCAGCCAGCCGCCGCTCTTCATATTCTTAAGGAACTGGGGGAACATGGCCAGGAGGGTGAACGGCAGGGCGAAGCCGATGCCGAATCCGAGCATGGTGACAAGCGACACCCAACGGTCGGTGCTGGAAGTGGTCAATCCCACAAGGGCGGCGCCGAGGATAGGGCCGGTGCAGGAGAAGGAGACCAGCACGGTGGTGAGGGCGATGAAGAAAGGGGCGAGGAAACCGCCCTTGTCGGCCTGCTCGTCGCTGGCGTTGACCCACTTCTCGGGCATCTTGATTTCAAAGAGGCCGAAGAAGCTGAGGGCGAAGGTGAAGAAGATGACAAAGAAGATGAGGTTCGGTATCCAGTGGGTGCCGAGGGTGTAGAGAGACTCGGGACCGAGTATCAACGCCAGCACAGCACCCAGCACAGCAAAGATGAACACGATGCTGAAGCCGAAGAACCAAGCCTGGCGGCGGTTCTTGCGCTTGTTGTCGGAGCCATGCATGAAGAAGTTGACCGTCATCGGAATCATGGGGAAGACACAGGGGGTGAACATGGTGAGGATACCACCGCCGAGGGCGATAAGGAATATCCAGAGGAGGCTCTGCTTCTTCTCGGGTGCCTCGGCCTCGTCGGGCGTAGCCACCACGGCGTCGCTGGCGGCAGCCACCTCTTCGGCAGGCGCCATCTCGGGCTCCACTGCGGCAGGCTCTTCGGGTGTTCCGCTCGCGGCGACGGCCTCTTCCCTGGCGCCGGGCACCTTAAAGGCGAAGTCGCGATCCTCGGGGGCGATGCAGGAACCGTCGTTGCAGAGCTGGTAGTTGAGGATGCCCTTGATGGTTAAGTCCTTGTCGGAGAGGCGTTTGACCTTCTGTCGGAAGACAACGGTGCCGCCGAACGACTTGACAACGACACCGAATACCTCGTCCATCTCCTCGTGGGGCTTGGGCTCGAGAACCTTGCCAAGGCGCTGGTAGGCGGCATTGTCTTCGAACTCGAAGTTGATGGGCAGCGGGCCGTTGGGGTCGGTGTACTGCGAATAGAGGTGCCAACCGGCATCGAGCTTGGCGGTGAAGAGGAGCTCGGCCTCGGTGGGCGAGGTCTCTTTGACGCTATAGCTCCATTTAACGGGGTCCAATTGCTGGGCTTGCAGGCCGAGGCATGCCACCAGCAGGGCAGCCAAAACAAGGATTCTCTTCATGGGTTTAATGGAATTGGGGTGAAGGGTATGCTACTTCAGGTTGAATTTAATCTTCTTGACGGTGCGGCCACTGGAGATAATCACACGATACATGCCCTTGGGGATGTTGGTGATGTTGATCTTCTGGCCGGCAGTGTACTCGGAGATGGACTTGACGGTCTTGCCGGCGCTGTTGACGAATTCGACGGAGGCCTTGGGACTGTCCATCTCGATGGTGACGTAGCCGTCGGCGAGGAAGGGGACGATGCGGAAGCGCTCCTCCTTGGCGGGGGCGGCGGGAGTGGAGGGAGTGGCGGAGGTGGAGGGGCGGGCGGCAGGGGTGGAGGGCTTGTTTTCGGCCACGGCGGGTGCGTCGCCGACGGTGGGCAGGTCGACCTTCGGGGTGGCGGGTTCGCGGCCCGGGAGGACGAAGCCGCTGAGCTTGGCCAGGCCCTTCTGGTCGTTACCGAACCAGATGTCGCCGCCGGTGCCGAGGGCTACCTTGTAGATGTTGCCGGCAGGGATGCGGCTGTTCTTGGAGGTGAAGACGACCCACTCCTTGTCGCCATCGAAGACGGCGGCGCCGGCGCTGGTGCCAATCCAGAGGAGGCCGTCGGCGTCGATGACGATGTCGTTGACTTGGTTGGAGGGCAGGGGGCTGTTCTCGGTGGTCCAGACGCGCCATTTCTCGCCGTCGTAGCGTGCGAGGCCGCCGAGGGTGCCGAACCATTTGACGTTCTTCTTGTCGATAGCGACAGCGGGCACGATATTGTCGGGCAGGCCAGAGTTCTCGGTGGTGTAGTTGAGCCAGCGGACACCGTTGTAGATGCTGATGCCGGCGTTGGTGGTAACCCACTTGCGGTTGGCGCGGTCGACGGCGATGTCGAGGATGAAGTCGCTAAGGAGCTCGCAGTCGTCGGGGGTGTATTTCACCCACTCGTCGCCGTCGTAGCTGATGAGGCCGCCGAGGGTGACGCCGATCCACATAATGCCCTCGTGGTCGACGACCATCTCTTTGACGAACTTCATCTTGAGGCGACGGGTGACATCGTCGTGCTCGGTCCAGTTGGTGCCGTCGAATTCGACCACGCCGAAGTCGTCGGTGCCTACCCAGAGGGTGCCTTTCTTGTCGACCATCAGGCAGTTGATGGACTGGTCTTTGAGCTTTTCGTTGAACATGGCGTAGTCCATCCAGCCGGTGCCTTTGAGGCGGCAGAGGCCGTTGAAGGTGCCTACCCAGGCGCCGCCGCCGTCGGTGGCGAGGGCAGAGACGTTGTTGCCGCAGATGTCGGACGTTTGGGTGTCGTAGACGGTCCACTTGCCATTTTGGGCATTCAGGCCGAGGGAGGCCATGAGGAGGGTGGCTGCAATGAGTGTTTTCTTCATGTTTTATGTTTTTCCTTTTTGGCTGCCGGGAAGAGGATATTGTTGAGTATCAGCCGGTAGCCGGGTGAATTGGGATATAGTGACAGGTCGGTGGGAGGGTCGCCGACGTAGTGGCGATAGTCCTCCGGGTCGTGTCCGCCGAGGAAGGTCCAGGTGCCTTTGCCGTATTCGCCGTGGAGGTAGCGCACCTCGCCGAGCTCGCGGTTCTCGGCCAGGATGACGCAGCTGGTCTTGACGGTCTCGCGGCGGAAGGCAGTGGTCTGGCCCATGAAGCCCCGGACGACGCGGGTATGGTTCTGTGTGAGCATGGTGGGCACCCAGTCCCACTTGGCGGAGAAGTCGAAGAGGACGAAGAGGTCGTTCTTTTCGTTGACCAGGCGCTGGCGGGCGCGGTCGTCGACATCGATGGTCGAGATCTCGTATTCCTGGGGGTTGGTGCTGATGCGGAAGTCTTTGAAGGCGAAGCAGCGGCTGTAGTCGAGCAGTTCTTGGGCGCGGGGCTGTATGGGGTCGCCGTCGAACATGACGTCGCAGATGTCGACCCCTTCGGCGGCGAGGGCCACGTCGTAGCTGTCGGGCGCGGAGCACATGGCGAAGAGGAAGCCGCCGCCCATGACGAAGTCGCGGATTTGCTTGGCGACGGCGAGTTTGAGCTGGCTGACTTTACTGAAGCCCAGCCGGTGGGCGGTAGCCTCTTGCAGGCGGACGTCCTCGATATACCACTGCTGCGAGCGGTGGGCGCCCCAGAACTTGCCGTACTGGCCGGTGAAGTCCTCGTGGTGGAGGTGGAGCCAGTCGTAGGTGGGCAGGACGCCGGAGATGACCTCGTCGTCGTAGACCACGTCGTAGGGCACTTCGGCATAGGTGAGGACGAGGGTGACGGCGTCGTCCCACGGGAGTTTGTTTTTGGGCGAGTAGACGGCTATCTTGGGGGCTTTCTGCAGCTTGACGGCGTCCATGTTGACCGCCGGGTCGGCGATGTGGGAGAGGATGGCGGAGCTCTGCCCGTCGGCGATGACCTCGCAGGTGACGCCGCGCAGGCGGCATTCGCGCTCGATGGCGTCGGCATATTTGGTCATGAACGAGCCGCCGCGGTAGTTGAGCAGCCAGGTAACCTCGGCTTCACGCTGCAGGGCCCAGAAGGCGACGCCGTAGGCCTTGAGGTGGTTCTTCTGCGACTCGTCCATCGGCACCACGATGTACGAAGCATACGCGTGCGCGATAAAAAAAAGGGTGAAAAAGACAGCCAGCACCTTTTTGAGGCAGGTGCGACGGAAGAGCGTGATATGAGGCTTGGTTTTCAATTCTCAATTCTCAATTTATGTGCGGACAGGGGGACTCGAACCCCCACTCCTTTCGGAACTAGATCCTAAGTCTAGCGCGGCTACCGATTACGCCATGTCCGCGTGGTCAATTCGCTGGATGTCTGCAGTTTACGCAGAGTACCATTGGGAATTCCAGATGCAAAGATACGACTTTTTCCGTTATGGGCGAGAAAAAAAAACGAAAAACACAAAAAGAGGGTGGCCGGAGGGGCGAAAAGCGGATCGGAAAGGGGTGCCCACCGGGCGGCAAAATGCGCTCAAAAATGGACTCAAAAATTTGAAAAAAAGACGAAAAACGGGCCCAAATGGCGGTTTTATACACCGCAGATTATCAGCATATTAAAAGCATCATCTTCTTCCTCTCTTCTTCCATACCAGGAGAGGGGTCGGGTGGGTGTGCGGTTTTTACTGCCTCGCACTTGTGCATTGGTGGGGAAAAACTTTTTTTCCGGCGGATGACAACAAATCGGGGGCAAAGTTGTCTATTGGAGTAGAAAAAAGTTGGCAGGATGCGAAAATATTCCTATCTTTGTCCGAGGAAAATGTGCGGACGAAACAGGGGAAGCAGTTAGTAATGAACACGATATATAAAAATATGAGCATTAGAAGATATCTGGTTACAGCGTTCGCGGCCATTGCGGCGCTGACAATGACGGCTCCGCAGGCGACGGCACAGACGTGGAATCAGTCGATTGCCTGTCCGGGGTGGAACAACCCGAGCAATTTCTCATCCGGTGGTACGCGCTACACGGGGGGCGTGGGTAGCAAGTCGACTGAAATTTGCCCCAACGTGATGACAGGGGTCACCGGCGTCACCTCGCTACCGGGTGTCACCACCAACAGCAACATCAAAACCGCAGCCCAACTCGACGGGAGCGGTTCCCCGATTGTGGCCTCAACCTGCTCCAATGCTTCGGCCACGATACCCAATCAGAACCGCCAGTTCGCCATTATGACCAGCCTCACAGGCACCGACCCCAACACGAACGGTGGACTTAAGTATGTGCCCACGCAGTTCAACACCACCGATACGACCGCCAACGAACTCAACCCCAATACGCAGCTGACCAGCAGCATACGCATCGGCGACGGTTGCGCCATCGGCGGTTCCAGCGCCACGGGTCTCTACTACACTTTCCGCGTGACGGCGCAGAACGCCATGTTCTACCTCTACTACGCCATCGTCGTCCAGTCGCCCGGCCACGGCATGAAGGGCAATCCCGCTTTCGTGGCGCGCGTGATGAAGCGCAACAGTTCGGGCAACTGGGCGCAGGTGAACGACACCCTGGCCTACTACATCACCGCCACCCCCGCCACCGGCGGCGGCACGGGCGACTGCCCCTACATGGAGCGTTTCTCGTCCGGCAGCAATGGATGGAACGCCGTAGGAAGCGGCTACGGCCAAGTCTACTACAAGCAGTGGGAGAAAGTGGCCATCAACCTGAGCGACCATATCTACGACACGGTGCAGATTCAGATTATCACCTACGATTGCTGGTATGAATTCCACTACGCCTATGCCTATGTTGCCGGCGAATGCCGCCAGATGAAAATCAATGCCTCGGGCTGTCCGGCGGGTATGTCGACCAATGTGGCCACCCTCTCGGCTCCCAAGGGTCTGCAGAACTATGTCTGGTATGCTTCGGAATGGGGCGTGGCCGACGACCCGCCCAGCGTCAGCACCGCTCCGGGCGGCGCGCAGTCGCACTTCACCTTCCGGCGCCTGACCGACGAGGTGGGAACGCCCGAAAGCCGCGCCTTCGACTATCCCGCCCAGGCCGAAGACTTCCGCATCACCCGTGCCCGCAACGCCGCCGGGCAGACCATCACCATCGACTCCATCGGCAACGAGCAGACCTTCATGTGCGAGATGACCTCCGCCCTCGACCCCGCTAAACCTTTCACTTCGCGCCTCTACGCCAACCTCACCAACCAAAAGCCGTCGATGATAGTGGACAGCCTCTACAACTGCGACGGCGACGTGAAGGTGTGGAATATGAGTGAGGTGCCGGGCGACCCCACCCTTGTGGTGCGCAACGCCACCCAATGGTCGGTATTCGGCACCCCCGACTGCATCGGCACCCCCATCGGACAGTATACCGGCGACAGCGTGTTGCTCAACTTCACCGACAGCGACCCCAAAGGGCTGCTCGTGCGCACACAAACCATCGCCGCCGGCTGCTATTCCGAAGCCATCTATCCCATCCTGCCCCGCATCAACCCCAAGGCTGGCTTTGTCATCTCCGAGAAAGTGCTCTGCGACGACGGCGAGACCACCATCACCGACACCACCTCGGGCGACAACCGTCGCGTGTGGTCGTTCCTGCCGGCCAATGCACCCGAAGGCGACACCAATTTGGTGCCGTGGAACAGCGATGCCTCCACCATCGTGCGCTCGTTCACCCATGCCGTCGAACCCATCCAGTTGCAAGTCTACAACGGCCTCTACACCATCTATCGCGGCGACACCTCGTGGTGCAACGCCGTGGCGCGCGACACGGTGGCCGTCTTCCTACACCCCGAACTGGAGGTAACGGGCGACACCATCGTCTGTGCCGGCAGCCGCACCGACGCCACGGTGCGCGCTGTGGGCGTGGAAGGGTGCACCTACGAGTGGTCGCTCACCCCCGGCCAGGTGACCGGCGGCCTGCCGGCAGGCCCGACACTGCAAGTGGTGCCCTATGCCGACAAGGCTACCTACTACATCAAGGTCACCAGTCCCCAGGGGTGTGTGGCGTGGGACAGCATCCATGCTTACTTGGTGCGTCCCAAGCTGGCCATTGTGCCACCCGACGGACGCATCTGTCCCGACATGACGGCCACCCTCATCGGCTCCGATGCCGACCACTATTCGTGGACCGCCTCGCCCGCCGACCCCTCGCTGGCCGGGCAGGAGAATAATGCCCAGATTACCGTCTCGCCTACGGTGACTACCACCTATACGATGATAGGTCATGGAACCAACGACTGCGACGCCACGCCGCTTACAGAGAAGGTGACCGTCGTCCCGCTGCCAGTCCCCGAGGTAAAGGTGACGCCAGGCTACATCGACTCCGACAACCCCACGGTGACATTGCGAGACGCTTCGCGCTACAGCATACAGTCGGAATGGGCCTTCGAGGACGAAGCCGCAGCCACAGGCCGCGAGGTGAAGCATACCTTTGACGGAGTCATAGGACGCGATTCGATGGGGGTGGTGCTCACCGCCTATAACGAGCTCCAGTGCGCTATCCAGTATCCTTTCGCCATCCCGGTCAACCTCTTCACCGCCTGGTTCCCCAACGCATTCACCCCCGGCTCGCAGGACGACAACGCCTACTTCTCGTTCTTCTCTATCAACGACTACGAGTACTTCCACATTTACATATATAACCGCCGCGGCGAACTGGTCTATGAGTCGGACGACGTCAAGTTCCGCTGGGACGGCACACGCCTCAAAGATGGAGAGCCCCTGGAACAGGGTACCTATGTCTATACCTGCCGTTTCCGCAAGCCTGGCAGCACGGTGCTAAACAGCCACTATGGTTCGGTTACCCTCATACGCTAGATGACGGACAAACTGACACTCCTCCGACGCCACTGGGGCTACGACAGCTTCCGCCCCACGCAGGAGGAAATCATAGATTCTGTAATGCAGGGCCACGACACGTTGGCCCTGCTTCCTACCGGTGGAGGCAAATCGCTCTGCTACCAGCTGCCCGCCTTGATGCTCGATGGTTTGTGTCTGGTGGTCTCGCCTCTGATAGCGCTGATGAAAGACCAAGTGCAGCAGCTGAATGCCAGACGCATCAAAGCTGCCTGCATCGTCAGCGGAATGAGTAGCGAAGCCGTCAGCGGTGTGCTGAACAATGCCCTCTCGGGGGCCATCAAGTTGCTATATGTCAGCCCTGAACGACTTCATCAAAGGATATTCATCGAACACCTTAGGCGCATGAAAGTGTCGCTCATAGCTGTCGACGAGGCCCACTGCATCTCGCAGTGGGGCTACGATTTCCGCCCGCCATACCTCGACATTGCATCTATTCGTCCCTACCATCCCAAGGCTCCCATCATTGCCCTCACCGCCACAGCCACCCCCAAAGTGGCCGACGACATCTGCTTGCAACTGCAGATGCATTCATGCCGACGATTTCAATCCAGCTTCATCCGGCCCAATCTCTCCTATCGCGTATACCACGATGGCGATAAAAAACACCGTCTGCTGCAACTGATAGTCAAAATAGGCGGCTCAGGCATCGTCTACACCCGTAGCCGGCGTGGGACACAAAGCGTAGCCGAGTTGCTGCAGGTGCAAGGCATTAGCGCCACCTACTACCATGCAGGCCTTGATGCACGCGAGCGCGACGCCCGGCAGATGAGCTGGATGCGAGGCGAGTGCAGCGTCATGGTGGCCACCAACGCTTTCGGCATGGGTATCGACAAGCCTGATGTGCGCTATGTGATACACCTTGACCTTCCCGATTCACTCGAAGCATATTTCCAAGAGGCCGGACGTGCCGGGCGCGACGGTCTACCCTCCTATGCCATCATGCTTTGCAACGAGGGCGACGCCAAGCAACGCCTCCGCGACATCGGCCAAGACTTCCCGTCACTGCGTTTCATACGCAACGCATATCGAGCCCTCTGCAACTATTACCGCTTACCCGTTGGGAGTGGATCCGAATCACGATTTGACTTCGAATTCGAACAGTTCTGCCGCAACTATAACCTAGCTCCGCGGGAGTGCTATAGTGCGCTGCGCTTCCTCGAACGCGAGGGACTCATCAGCATGCCTGACCACGAAAACACGGTCTCAACTCTCTATATTCCCATCGCACGCGACCAGCTTTACCGATTCCAAGTAGACTACCAACGACTAGGACATCTCCTCGAGCTGCTCATGCGCATGTATCCCGGGGTGCTGAGCGAGGAAGTAAATATTGACGAGCGCAAGATAGCACAACGCACTGACACAGAGACCGCGGAGGTGCGCTCGATGCTGACACGGTTGAAGGAGATGCATATTGTAGACTATCGTCCACGAACCGACAAGCCACAAATCATCTTCCTCTCTCCTCGTATCGATGAAAATCTCATCTACCCACGCCAGCATAGCTACGACCAACTCCAACTGGCCGCAGAACAACGTCTTGAGACCGTGGTGCGATACGTGATGCAAACCGAACGTTGTCGCAGTCGGTACCTCGTAGAATACTTTGGCGAACAAACGGAAAGCAACTGTGGAAACTGCGATATATGTCGCCACCGGACTTCTCCTGCACAAAACATTGAGCAAGAAATCCGTCTCCATCTACAGAATGGACCGTTATCCATACCGCATCTTACAGCACTTCTATCTTCCGAGGGGATAGACGACGCAACCCCAGTGCTGCGCCAAATGATGGACCATAGCGAGGTGGAGTTAGATGCCGATTTGAGAATCCGTTTGACCTAAATCTTCTTCAATTCCGCATAAAGCCGGGGCACAGGCAGACCGACTACATTGTAGTAGCAACCCTCGATGGCTGTAACGCCTACCATGCCAATCCACTCTTGTATGCCGTATGCACCCGCTTTGTCAAAAGGGCGGTAGGTATCGACATAGTAAACAAGGTCATCTTCGTTCAGAGGTGCAAAGTGAACATGGGTACACTCTATGAAAGAGGTTTCGCGCGTGCGCGTGCATAGGCACACGCCAGTGTAGACCTCGTGCTTGTCGCCTGCAAGGGAGCGGAGCATGCCGAGGGCCTCCTCGCGAGTGCGAGGTTTACCCAGCACCTGGCCGCGGTGTACCACAACAGTGTCAGCTGTGATGAGCACCTGGTCGTCAGCCAGATTTTCTGCGGAGAATGCATTGGCCTTGAGGCGTGAGAGGTAGCCAGCCACCTCAGACGCAGGCACACCATCGGGAATGGTTTCCTCGACGTCCAGTGTAATGTAGTCAATAGGGTAACCCAGTTCGGCCAACAACTGGCGGCGACGAGGGGACTGGGAAGCCAGCAGGAGTCTCATTTCACCTCCTGCCCCCGTTTGAATTGGGCCTTGTAAACTTCGCGCCCGCCATCGTACCAGCTCCACTTGCCGTCCTTCTCGCCGTCTACAAACTGACCCTTTTCCACCAGGGCGCCAGCTTCGTTGTAGCGTTCATATTTGCCGTGAAGTGTACCGTTTTGGAAGTTTTGGCGTATCTCAACCTTGCCGTTGGGATAGTAACGGACTTCCTCGCCATGCTTCTCATCATCAAGGTAGTGGATGATATAGCGAGTGGTGCCGTCATCGTAGAGGCCGCGCCACTCGCCGTCTTTGGCGCCGGCGGCGAAGGTGCCGTAGTAGTCGACTTTGCCGTCCTCGTACCATGCGGTCCATTTGCCGTCCTCGTGGCCGTCGCGATAGAGTCCTTCGTGAAGTTTGCGGCCACTCTCGTAGTAGGTGGTCCAGAGGCCTTCGCGCTTGCCGTTGGCATAGTGGCCTTCGCGCCAACGCTCGCCGGTCTCGTAGTAGTAGGTCCAGAGGCCAGTCTCGCGGCCTTTGGTGTAAGTGCCTTTGATGCCCACTTTACCTGTGGAGTGCCAATAGTAGGTCCATTCGCCCTCTTTCTCTCCGTCGACAAGGTGGCCCGTCATGTCGGGTTTGCCGTTGGTGAGGTACCAGGTGGCTTCGCCTTGCAATTCGTCGTGTAGGTAGGTGCCGCTGAAGCGCATGACGCCGTTGCGGTGCCATTGTGTGGTCTTGCCTTCGCGACTACCGTCAACGTAGGTGAATTCTTTTTCTTTCTGTCCGTTGTCGTGCCACGACTGGTAGAGACCCGTTCGCTTGCCGTCCTGCACGCTGACCTCGCTCTTGAGGTCGCCATTGCGGTGCCAGGAGCGGGATGTTCCGTTCGAGTAGCACTCCTCGGCCATGCGGGAACCATCCTTGTAGTAGGTGGTCCAGATGCCGCTGCGCTCGCCGTTTTGGTAGGAGCCCTGCTGGGAGAGTTTGCCGTTGGGGTACCACCAGTTCCAGGTGCCTGTGCGGCGACCCTGTGAGTCGAGGGTACCTTCGACCTGCAGCTGGTCGGAGTTATCGTATTTCTTTTGGTAACGGCTTTGGGCCGCCAGGAAGAGTGGCAGCATCAGGGCCACGAGGGCGATGCAGGCTTGTTTTTTCATAGACTCTATTCCGAATATGCAAACACTATTTTGGGCGACAAGGTGGTGTCGGCTGTCCCATTGATGATGGCGTGGCTGGTGGTGTGGCGACGCGAGTAGAGGAGGAGTTGCATGCCTGGGTCGAAGCCCTGACGCAGCATACCCTGCAGGTGCTGGGTGACTCTCAGGCGGTAGTAGCCTTGGTCGGCATTGTAGGTTCCATCGTAGCTCGCGAGGTTGTAGATATCAAGCATATCATTGATGTAGCCCAGGCTGTCGCTGGTCACCTTTTTGTAAGCCAGTATTCGGTCCGGGAGCATTGTGGGGGTCTCGGCCAACGGGAGGCGGAGCTCGGCATGGTGGACTACGGCCGTGGGGTGTTGGCTGTGGAAGGCGCGAATGGCGGTGTCGAAATCAATGTGGATGCAGTGTCCACCAAGGGGTTCCATGTAGAGGCGATTGGTGCCGCCGATGCTGTCCGATGCATCGAAAATGGTACCCGAGTAGTCGTGAGTATACTGGTTGAAATGGGCGGCACCGCCACCGATGAGGAAGTCATAGGTGCCACTGCGGTCCTCGCCATCGAAGTTGTAGTGATAGTAGACGGTGATACATGTAGCGGTGGTGGAGAGGTCGATACTCATCATGCCGTTGTCGGAGCCTTCGGCCACACGAATGCGTAGCCCCTTGAAGTGGGTAGCAAAGTTGGCTGCTGAATCGGCCTGCGTCAGGTAGGGCAGCACCGAGCGGTCGAGCATCAGTCGGACGATGCTGTCGGAGTAACTGATATTCACGTAGTCATCGAAGAACAGTGTACTCTCATCCACAGGGAGTTCGTCGGTGGCGTAGTATTTTTTGTCTGATTCGACGGGCTCGGCCAGCTGCTTGATTTCGATGTGCATGCGATAGGTGGCAGACGTGTCGGGGTGCAGCTGGTGTTTTACCAGGCTGAGGACCACGGAATCTATCACGACGGAGTCGAAGTCGAGGTAGCGCGTTTCGGTGGGGAGTGCCACCTGGGTGAACAGGGTGGCTGAGGTTTTGCCGAAGACGGCATCGGTCAAGCGGCCGATGATGGCGAAGCTGTAGTTGTTGGTGAGCAACGAGTCCTCTGTGGCACTCCACGCCGCGCCCGGATAGAGTGTGGCGGTGTGTCCGTTGTACAGTGTGGCGGGGTCGACCAGGCTGATGCCTAGCGACGACTCGTCGTCCTCGCATGCTGTGAGGCATGCGGCCGCGAAGAGTGCGATGGAAAAGAGAACCAGGTAGTTGAATGGACGGTGTTTCATTGGTTTTGTGTCAGTTTTCGAATTTGCTTACACCGACAATGCTGTCGTAGAATTTATTGATACGGGCGTAGAATTCGTCGCGGTCGTCGATGTAGTCGAGCACGCTGCGTTTGTTTTCTTTGGCGTAGGCGACGAGTTCGGGGTGTGCCTTCGGCGAGCCGATGATGACGCCGTGGGAGTAGGTGATGGCGGCTTTCATGAGGCCGAGGTAGTTATTCTCGCCATAGAGGCGCAGGTCCTTGGCGGTGGCGTTGTCGGTTTTCATTTTGCGCTCAAGGTCGCCTCCGATGGGTCCGTTGAAGTGGTCGTCCACCAGTGTGATGACCATTTTGGTGCCGCTGAAGAATGCATTTTCCTTGTTGATGCGACGCAGGTAGAAGGGGATCATGGCAGAGATCCAGCCGGAGAAGTTGATCAGGTGCGGCTGCCAAGCCAGCTTGCGAACCGCTTCGAGGGTGCCGCGGCCAAAGAAGAGGAGGCGTTCGTCGGTATCGGGCAAGGGCTGGTGACGACCATTGAGCATGCTCCCGCCATGGATGGCGTATTCCTCATTGTCAATAAAATAGACCTGCATGCGGGCCGACGGGATGGAGCCTACTTTGATGATGAGCTGGCGGTCGCAGTTGTTGACGATGAGGTTCATGCCGGAGAGGCGGATGACCTCGTGCAACTGGTGCTTGCGGTCGTTGACTTCGCAGAATTTGGGCATGAAGACCCTGATTTCGCGACCCATTTCTTGCACTTTGGCGGGCAAGTAGCGCCCCATGACAGCTAGTTCGCTCTCGGGCGAGAACGGCACAATTTCCTGATTTACAAACAGAATTCTCCCTTTTGCCATATAAATAATGTACTAATAATAATGTGCAAAGATACAAAAAAAAAACGGATTGACAAAATATTTCTCACGACAAGGGACATTCGCGCCGAAAAAAAAGGCGGCAGAAGAAGGGCTGAAAATCAGGTGGTAAGGGGGGTTAAAGTTTGCCTATAGTTTGGAGAAATTTTTTAATGGGAGGACAATAAAAACGGGGTGGCGGCGTTATGGGTGGAAAGGATGCGGCGAATTACGCGACGGGAGCGAAGTGCCGTGGAATTTTAAAATAGAGCAGTTATGGCAAAGATTGAACAAGGTATTTTAGGGCCGTTCCGTGGGACGGTGGGCACGGTGGTGGGATATATGTGGCGCGACCGCTGGTGTATGCGGTCGCGGCCGAGGGAGTACCACGACCGGCAGTCGGAGGCGCAGCTGCTGCAGCGCGGCCGGTTCAAGGCGATGATACGGTTTGCGTCGCCCGCGACGCCGCTGCTGCGCATCGGGTTGCGGCGGGTGGCGCAGGAGCGGCAGCTGACGGAGGGCAACTGTTTTTTGCAGTTGAACAATGATGCATTCAGCTCAGGCAGTGTGGATTACGCACGGTTGCGCTTTTCGCGTGGGCATTTGCCGGCGGTGCGGCTGACGGAGGCTGCGGTGGATGAGGGAGGGGTGGCAACGGTGCAGTGGAGCAAGGAGGGGGGGAGGAACGAGGACCGGGTGCACCTGTATGCCTACAGCGCGGCGTCGGGCATGGGTCTGGTGGTGGCTACGGTGGAGCGAGGGCGCCGCAGGGCCAGTTTCCTGTTGCCGGAGCAGATGGCGGGCGCGGAGGTTCACCTCTGGGCCGTGGCCGAAAATCAGCATGGCGAGGTGTCGGAGACGGCTTACCGGCTGCTGTGCGGCGAAGGGACCGCGTCGCAGTCTTACGATAGGGATACACCCTCCCCGAAGCCGGAAACAGGCAATCACTCAAACCTCTGTCCTGCAGCGACATACACGCCCGATATTGACTCCCGGCACGCTCCGCCGGGTCCGTTGCCACCGGGTGAACTCGGAAAAGAAACGCAAGTTTATTAGTAGTGATTTTATAAAAATGTGTATTTTTGCACCCAAAATCGTGAATGATGAAACTGGTGCAATGGCTTATATCATTCTGCAAGACAGCAAGATACGAAGAAACGAACAACGACATAGTGGCTAAATATCTGATAGTGGGGCTGGGCAATGTGGGCTCCGAATACGAGGGCACGCGGCACAACGCGGGCTTTATGGTGGTGGACGCGCTGGCCAAGGAGGGCGAGGCGCGCTGGACGCTGGAGCGGCATGCCTACCGCGCCGAGGTGCGCCACAAGGGGCGCCAGCTGGTGCTGATCAAACCGACCACCTATATGAACCTCAGCGGCAAGGCTGTGAACTACTGGCTGCAGGCCGAGAAGGTGGAGTTGGGAAATATGCTCGTGGTGGTGGACGACATTGCGCTGGACCCCGGCATCATCCGCATCAAGAAGCAGGGCGCCGCGGGCGGCCACAACGGGCTGACCGACATCGAGCAGGTGCTGCACACGCAGAACTACAACCGGTTGCGGGTGGGCGTGGGCAGCCAGTTCAGCCGCGGCAAGCAAATCGATTATGTGCTGGGGCTGTTCGCTGCCGACGAGCTGCCGGCCGTCGAGGCCTCGGTCAAGGTGGCCTGCGACGCTGTGCGCTGTTTCGCCACCCAGGGTATCGACCGCACGATGAACCTATACAACAAGAAGGGCAACGCGCATGCAGCTGGCGATTGACATAGGGAACACGGCGGTGAAGTGGGGCGCCTTCGAAGGGCGCACGCTGCTCGAGAGCGGCCGCGGGGTGCCGGCGGAGCTGCTGGAGCAGGCTTCGGAGACGCTGGTGTGTGCCAGCGGAGCGGTGCCTGCAGCGCTGGAGGGGCTGCCGCGGCTGAGTGCACAGACCGGGTTGCCCATCAGCCTCAACTACAAAACGCCCGCCACCCTGGGGCCCGACCGCATCGCGGCGGCCTGCGGCGCCTGGGCGCTGCACCCAGGCGAGGCCACGCTGGTAGTCGACTGCGGCACCTGCATCACGCTGGAGTACATCAGCGCCGACGGCACCTACCACGGCGGCGCCATCATGCCGGGGTTGAAAATGAAATTTCAAGCACTGCATACTTTTACGGAGAAACTTCCGTTATTGGATATTGCGTCGGCGCAGAAGGCCCCTGTGCTGGGGCGCTCGACCGAGGAGTGCATGCTGGCCGGCACGCTGGGCGCGGCGCAGATGACGGTGGCGGCCTATGTGGCCACGCTGAAGGGTGTGGCGCCGGAGTTGCGGGTGGTGGTCACCGGCGGCGATGCCGAGCGCATTGTGCCCCCCGGCACCGAAGGCCGCGAACACGAGCCGCACCTGACGCTGATCGGATTGAACGAGGTGATGGTTTTTCAGGGGAGTGAAGGGGAGTGAAAGGGAGTGAAAGGGAGTGAAGGGGAGTGAAAGGACAATAGTGAAAGTAAATAAAGAAAGATGAAAAATAGAACAATCATATTAGGACTGCTCGGGCTGCTCGGGCTGCTCGGGATCAAGGGGAACGCCTATGCGCAGAACGGGTTCAACCTGCCCTATTCGCAGTTTGGCATCGGCCTGAGCGAGTTGCCGGGCAACATGCCGCTCGCCAGCCGCATGGGCGGGGTAACCTACACCCGCACAGGCAACAACAGCATCAACCCCTTCAACCCCGCCTCGTATGCCGCCATCGGCATGGAGAGTTTCGTGTTCGACATGGGGGCCAACATCCAGCTGTCAACCCTCAGCAACAATGACAGCCGCGTGCGCGACGCCGACGGCAACATCGGCTACCTCATGGTGGGCCTGCCCATCACCCGCTGGTGGAAACTGGCCGCCGGCCTCATGCCCTACACCAGCGCCGACTATTCCTCCGTGCAGACGCAGGAAGGCGAAGGCTACATCACCATGAAGAACGTCTACGACGGCACCGGCAGCACCAACATGGCCTTCCTCGGCTCGGCATTCAACATCGTGGGCAACGGCCTCGAGGGGCGCCGCCTGCAGGTGGGTTTCAACGTCAACTACCTCACCGGCCGCATCCAGCGTGCCATTTCCTACGCCTTCCAGGGCACCGACTCGACCCACTACCTCAACTCGCGCCGCTACCGCGAGACCAAGGTGGGCAATGTGCTTTTCGACCTCGGAGTGCAATATTTTGAGCCGCTGGGCGAGAAATTCACTCTAGGTGTAGGCCTAAGCTACAAACCGCTGCGCGAGATGGACATCCGCGACCAGGCCCTCATCTATACCTACCACAGCTCGGACCAGAGCCTGGTGGACACCATCTTCCCACAACGCGGCGTGTCGCCCCGCTTCACCAGCACCCTGTCGCAAAGCCACACCTTCGGCGTGGGCCTCAGCCTTGAGCGCAACGGTCGCTGGCTGGTGGCCGCCGACGCCACCTTTGCCGGCTGGGCAGGCATGTACTATGAAGAGGGGAGCGAGCAGTCCATCTTCGGCGCCGACGCCCTACGCAAGGCACCCTACAGCCGCTATGCGCTGGGGTTCGAGAAGATAGGCGTCATGGATGCTTCCACCTACTGGGGACGCATCAGCTGGAGCGCGGGCGCCCACATCGAACAGGGCAAGATGAGCCTCAACATTGCCGGCGTCGACCACGTCATCAACGAGTGGGGCTTCGGCCTCGGAGCCTCGCTGCCGATGCGCAAGGGAGCCTCCATGCTGACCCTCTCGGTGGCCTACAGCAGCCTGGGCGACCAAGACCTCCTGCGCCGCGACGCCGTCACCTTCGGCATCGCCATCAGCACCTGCGAGCGATGGTTCGTCAAACGCAAATACAACTAGCCCCCCCTGCAATAAACGGAAACAAAGAAATACTAAACCATAAAGAAAACAAAAAAAAGGATACAGAGATGAAAGCAATCAAAAAACTGACCCTGGGACTCTTCCTGACCGCCACCGCGATGACCGCCACCGCCCAACAGATACCCGCCAGCTGGCGCTGCGCCGAAGGCGTCGACGAGCAAGCTATGCTCGAGGCCGTGTCGCTCTATCAGGAGGACGTCAAGCAGTTCAAGACCACCCAGGACACCCGCTACCTGGACGATGCCTACCAGTTCTGGACCAAAATCGTCGCCCAGTGCCCCCACCAGAGCAAGAACCTCTACACCAACGGCGCCAACATCATGAAGGTGAAAATCACCGCCGCCAAGACCCAGGAGGAGCGCGACAAGTACATCGACGAGCTGATGCGCATGTACGACACCCGCATCGCCAACTACGGCGAGCCCGCCAAGGTGACCGCCATGAAGGCCATGGACCTCGAGCTGCTGCTCAAGGAAGAGGGGCTCGAGCGCTACTACGCCCTCTACGACCAGGCTGCCAAGATGGAAGGCGAGCTTGATGCCGCCTACATCGTGAAGTATATGGAAGCCACCATCAACTACGTCCGCGCCGGCAAGGCCGAGCCCACCCTGGTGGTCGACAACTACGACCTGGCCAGCGAGAAGCTCGAAGCCGAGCTCGAGAAGAACATCGACGACAGCGTGAAGGCCGCCACCATCCGCGGCTACATCGCCGGCGTCGAGGCCGCCTTCTCGCCCTACGCCACCTGCGACCAGCTGGTGGAGATCTACAGCAAGAAGTTCGAGGCCGACCCCGAGAATGTGGACCTGCTGAAGAAGATCACCTCCATCATGATGCGCAAGCGCTGCACCGACCAGCCCCTCTTCTTCTCGGCCACCGAGAACCTCTACCGCCTCGAGCCCAGCCCCGCCACCGCCATGCGCATGGGCCAGATGTGCCTCTCGAAGCAGCAGTATGCCGATGCCGTCAAGTACCTGACCGATGCCGTCAAGGGCGTCGAAGGCAAGGACAAATACATGGCCTACCTCTACCTCGGCCACGCCTACAACGGCCAGAAGAGCTACAGCGCCGCGCGCAACGCCTACAACAGCGCCGCCGAGGCCGACCGCACCAAGGGCGAGCCCTACCGCATGATTGCCCAGCTCTATGCCGGCAGCACCTCGAGCGCACAGGAGGACAACGTGGGCGGACGCAGCGTCTACTGGGCCGCCGTCGACAAGCTGCAGCGCTCCAAGAGCGTCGACTCGTCCGAGGAGAACGTCAACGCCTGCAACCAGCTCATCAGCCGCTACTCCAGCCACTTCCCCAAGCAGACCGACGCTTTCATGGCCGGCCTCGAGAACGGCAACCGCTTCACGGTGCCCGGCTGGATCAGCGAGTCCACCACCGTCAGAACCCGCTAACAAAGCTTGAACCCTAAGCACATCAAACTGTGGAGCGTAGAGACGCGAAGAGTCGCGTCTCTATGTTCCATTTTGCTGCTCCTGTCGGGCTGCACCAACGATATGAAGGACATCAGCCAGTTCGACCGCCAGGACCCGCCGGCGCAGAGCCTGCGCGCCGCGCGGGTGTGGCGCAGCGAGCACGGCCGCCTGCAGATGGAGATGGAGGCCCCCCTCATCGTCCAATACCGCGAGCCCGACACCCGCACCCACTACCCCAAGGGCGTCCACCTGCGCTTCTACGACAGCCGGCGCACCCTGCAGACCGAAGTCACCGCGCAGAAAGCCATCTCATACGACGACCAGGACATACTCTACGCCCGCGACAGCGTGGTCGTCATCGACTACACCAACGGCGACACCATCTACCTCGAGGACATCACGTGGAAAAACAAAGAGGATGTCATCTACTCCAACCGTCCGGCGCGCGCCGTCAACGGCAACCGCGTCACCTACGGCGACAGCTTCGTCAGCGACGCCGGCCTCACCAACCTGCGCATCAAGCGCCAGCGAGGCACCATTGAATTCGAAGAATAAGACACACCACCATACTACATGCAATATACAGCCAAAGAGATAGCCCAGCTGGTGAAAGGCACCGTCGAGGGCGACGAGAACATCCGCGTGTGGCAACCCTGCAAGATCGAAGAGGGCTGCGAAGGCGGCATCACCTTCCTGGGCAATCCGAAATACACACATTATATATATGAGAAGCGGTCGTCGATAGTCATCGTGCGGCGCGACTTCGAGCCCGAGCAGCCCGTGGGCTCCACCCTCATCCGCGTGGACAACCCTTACATGGCTGTCGCCAAACTGCTCCACATCTTCAACCAGCGCAGCAAGCCGCCCAAGGGGCGCTCGTGGCGCAGCAGCGTCGGGCGCGGCTCGAAGCTAGGCAAGGACATCTACATGGGCCCCTACGCCGTCGTCGGGCGCCACTGCCGCATCGGCAACAATGTGAAAATCTACCCCAACGCCACCATCGGCGACAACGTCACCATCGGCGACGGCACCGTCGTCTACGCCGGTGCCAAGATCTATGAAGGCTGCGAAATAGGCCGCAACTGCATCCTCCATGCCGGCTGCGTCATCGGGGCCGACGGCTTCGGCTTCGCCCCCGACGGCAACGGCGGATGGGACAAGATAGACCAAATCGGCAACGTCATCCTCGAGGACAACGTCGAGGTGGGTGCCAACACCTGTGTCGACCGCGCCACGATGGGTTCCACCATCCTCCACGCCAACGTCAAGGTGGACAACCTCTGCCAGGTGGCCCACAACGTGGTGGTAGGCCGCGGCACCGCCATGGCCTCGCAGGTGGGCATCGCCGGCAGCAGCAAGGTGGGCGAAGGCTGCATCATCGCAGGCCAGGCCGGCATCGTGGGCCATATCACCGTGGGCGACCACGTCACCATCGGCGCCCAGGCCGGCGTCACCAACTCTGTCGCCTCCGACCTCACCATCTTCGGCAGCCCCGCCATGGAAGCCTCCAAACGCCGCAAGGTGGAGGTGCTGGTGCGCAACATCGAGAAACTGGCCGACCGCATCTCCAAGCTCGAGAAGAAGCAATGAAGCCCGGACGTATTGCACTCTTCTTCGCTGCCGTCATTGCCGCGTTGGCGGTAGCCTGCACCTTGTTTCCCCGCGAGGGAGTCGAGGTGGCGGGCCACGAGTTCTACCTCCCCCCCGTGCCGCCCACGCGTGAGGCTCCGACCCAACCCATGGTCGAGGAGCCTGCTGCCGACACCACTGCGGAACTCGACGCCGCTCCACGGCACGCTTCGCTCTATGTCGCCGACACCGCCCGCTATCCCCTATCCACCACCCACTGCTTTTCCGACACCACCGACCTCCGCTTCTGGCTGCCGGACAGCGCCTTCTTCGACGCCTTCTGGGAGGCGGCCGAGCAGGCCAAGGGAGCGGGACGCATACTGCGCGTGATGCACTACGGCGACTCGCAAATCGAGATGGACCGCATCACCTGCCGCCTGCGCTCCTACATGCAGCGCACCTTTGGCGGCGGCGGCCCCGGCATGCTCCCCTTCCGCACCATCATCCCCACCTACGCCGTGCGCCAGTATGCCACCGGCGACCTCACCCACCTCTCCTCCTTCGGCGACAGCACCGTCAGCCGCTCGCCGGGCAACTACGGCCCCATGATGCAGTGCTTCCGCCTGGGCGGCAGCGCCAACGTCACCCTCCGCGAGGCCGCGAAGCGGGGTGTCGACGACCGCATCAAGCGCTTCTCCAACGTCCGCCTCGTCTACAACAACCGCGGCAACAGCCTCCGCGCCACCCTCACCGACCGCGCCACGAAGCAGCAACTGCCCTTGCAGGCCGACAGCAGCGGCATCGGCAGCCTCCGCTGGCAACTTGACAGCGCATCCAACAACCTGGCACTCAGCGTCAACGGCAGCGCCGAACTCTATGCCGTCACCCTCGACAACGGCCCCGGCGTGGCCGTCGACAACATCCCCATGCGCGGCTGCTCGGGGCAGCAGTTCACCCTCGTGCCCCTCGAGCGCCTCGGCCAGGCCTATGCCCAGCTGGATGTGGGTCTGATAATCATGCAGTTCGGCGGCAACTCCATGCCCTACCTGCGCGACACGAAGGCCATCGTCAAGTATTGCACCTCCATAGGCCGCCAGATCGACCACGTGCGCCGCGCCTGCCCGCAGGCCCGCGTGCTCTTCATCGGCCCGTCGGACATGAGCACACGCGTCCGCGGACAGCTGCAGACCTATCCCTGGCTGCCCGAGGTGGTGGACAGCCTGGCCGCCACCGCCACGCGCCACGGCGCCGCCTACTGGAGCATCTACCACGCCATGGGCGGCTACAACTCCATGCTGCAGTGGAAGAAAGACAACCTCGCCGGCGAGGACTACATCCACTTCACCACCCGCGGCGCCGAGCTCATGGGCGACCGCCTCGCCGAGGCCCTCGCCGCAAGCTACCGCCGCTACACCCTCCGCCGTCATCTTACACTCAACCAGCCCCAATGAAACCACCGCTAGCCATACTCCTCTTCCTGCTCTGCCTCGGCAACGCCCTCGGGGCGCAGACCACCTACCCCTTCATCAAATACAAGGAGAACCGCCTCCAGTATGCCGACCGCTCGGAGAACCTCGCCAAGTTCTTCGCCCGCTGGAGCCGCCTCGAAGCCACCGGACAGGGCAACATCAACATCGTCCATATCGGCGGCTCGCACGTGCAGGCCGGCACCATGAGCAACGCCATCCGCCAGCGGCTGATGCACGACCACCCGCGACTCGTGGCCGGACGCGGCATGCTCTTCCCCTACTCCGCCGCCGCCCGCTGCAACAACCCCGCCGACTACCGCGTGCGCTGCCCGCAGAAAGTGGCCCTCACGCGTAACATATATAAAGAGTACCCCCACCCCTTGGGCCTCTGCGGCATCAGCATCACCGCCTCCGACTCGCTGACCGAAGTCGGCATCCTCCTCCGCGACTCCACCGTCGACTACGCCACCTCGCGCATCATCGTCCTCGGCCACTCCGGGCAGGGCGTGGTGCCACAGCTCCTCATCGCCGGCCGCACCGTCTACCCCTCCTATGTCGACCGCCGCACCGACCGCCACGTCTTCAACATCGTCCATCCCGTCGACTCCTTCGTCGTGCAGCTCCCCTGCCGCGCCGGCGAGCAGTTCACACTCACCGGCATCTACCTGGACAACCTCAAACCCGGCTTCTCCTTCCACTCCATCGGCGTCAACGGCGCCTCGGTGCCCGACTACCTGCGCTGCCAGCACTTCACGCGCGACCTGCGACTGCTGCGGCCCGACATGGTCATCTTCGGCCTCGGCATCAACGACGCCAGCAAGTCCGACTTCGACACCGCCCAGTTCCGCCTGCACTACCTCGCCCTCGTCGACTCCGTCCGCCGCGTCAACCCCGACTGCGCACTCGTTTTCATCACCAACAACGACAGCTTCACCAAGCTCCGACGCCGCAAATACCGCGTCAACGCCAACGGCCCCCTCGCCCGCGAGGTCTTCCACCGCGTGGCCCGCGAGGTGGGCGGCGTGGTCTGGGACCAGTTCCAGCTTATGGGCGGACTGAAATCGATGGAAAAATGGCAGCGCGCCAAGCTGGCGCAGTCCGACCGCGTCCACTTCACCCGCGCCGGCTACCAACTCCTGGGCGACCTCTTCTACGACGCCCTCCTCGACGCCTACAAAAAATAACTCCTTACTCCTCTACCTCCTTACTCCTAAACATTCCACGTAAACCCGTCGAACGGATTCATCCGGTCGAACCCCTGCTCGTGCGAGCGCTCCTGCATGCGCTTGATGCGCCGTATGCCCCAGCGCCACATCATCACGTCGAACACGATGAAGGCCACCATCAGCAACCCGCTCAGCCCCATGCCCAGCATGCTGTCGCCCAGCCCGTCGCTGACCATCAGCAGGGCGTCGTAGGTGCCGTGCAGCAGCACCGGGTAGAGCAGCGCATGCATCAGGTGGCGGCGACGGTTCCGCGGGTCGAACTTGGCCAGCGAAAGGTGGTAGCCCATGGTGACGGCAAAGAGGAAATGCGCCGGCACCGCCAGCAGGCCGCGCATCAGCGCCACACTCAGCGCCTCGGTGCTCCCCGTCACATACATCACATTCTCCACACACGCAAAACCCATCGACACAAACACCGCATACACGATGCCGTCGAAATACTCGTCGAAATGCGGGCTGCGCCAGATCACCAGCATCAGCAGCACCAGCTTGCACAGCTCCTCGCTCAGCCCGGCCACCACATAGCCCGTGTAGATACCGCCCAGGATAGGCGTCGGCGGCGTCATCATCCCCAGCACCGTCTCCATCACCATCGCCGGCACCACACTCAGGCACCCCACCACAAACGCCCACACCAGCTTGCCCAGCGGCTCGGGGTTGAGCTTGTCCTTCCTGTAGATGAACCACAGCAGCACCGCCACCGGTAGCACCGCCGAAACAAAGGCTATATTCATATCATTTCCCTTTCAAAAATAATTTGCAAAAATACGAAAAAAAATCATTCCGCATCCGCCCCCCCTTCCCCCCTCCCCACCCATTCCCCTACCATGGCAGAACAAGGGCAGAACCTATAGCCTGCAATCCGCTGGAAATCACCCGTCTGCGCAACCCCCATTTTTGCCCCTTTTTCCACTTTTTTGCCAAGTTTTTTTATCTTTCTCGCCGCACAATATTTCCCCCTTCACGGCGTTATGGAGACATATAATCGGAACTACACACAGATGGAACTGAAGCAGTATTTCTCCCCCATCGACCCGGCCGTGGTCGACTACCACCCCCGCGAGTTCAGCACCCAGCTGGGCGACCTTATAGCATCCCACACCGCCCACGGCGGCTTCCCGAGCCTCGACACCGTCGACCTCGTCCTCCTCGGCGTGCCCGAGGACCGCGGCGCCGTCGACACCCCCGGCTGCGCCGCCGCGCCCGACCACATACGCCGCTACCTCTACCGCCTCGCCTCACCCCACGCCGAACTGCGCATGGCCGACCTCGGCAACCTCATCCCCGGCGCCACCCAGCGCGACACCTACTTCGCACTCATCGAAGCCCTCCACCCCCTGCTCGACCGCGGCATCACCGTCCTCCTCCTCGGCGGGTCGGACGACCTCGTCTTCCCCGTCTACAAAGCCTATGAGGTCCTCGGCCGCGTCATCAACATCTGCTCCGTCGACTCCCGCTTCAACCTCGAAGGCGGCGACACCCTCAACTCGGCCAACTACCTCCAGCACATCATCCTCCAGCAACCCAACTACCTCTTCGACTACGTAGCCCTCGCCTACCAGTCCTACTTCGTCGGTCCCGAGTTGGTGCAGCTCATGGACGAGCTCAAGTTCAGCACCCGCCGCCTCGGCGAGGTGCAGGCCGCCATGGCCGACAACGAGCCCCTCATCCGCTACAGCGACGTCGTCGCCGTCGATATCGGTGCCCTGCGTCAAAGCGACGCCCCGGCCAACCCCAACCCCTCGCCCCACGGCCTCTACGGCGAGCAGCTCTGCCAGCTCGCACGCTTCGCCGGCATGAGCGACAAAACCTCCACCTTCGGCCTCTTCGGCATGGTCCCCGCCCTCGACCGCGACGGGCAGACCGCCCACCTCCTGGCCCACGCCCTGTGGTACTTCATCGAGGGCTTCTACTACCGCCTCGGCGACTTCCCCCACCGCGACCCGCAGCACTACAAGCGCTTCACCGTCGAACTGCCCGACCACGGCCTGAGCATCGTCTTCCACAAGAGCCTCAAGTCCGACCGCTGGTGGATGGAAGTCCCCTGCGACGACCCCGAGCGCCGCCAGCGCTACGGCCGCCACACCCTCGTCCCCTGCGCCTACGCCGACTACCAGCACGCCATGCAGAACGACATCCCCAGCCTCTGGTGGCACTACTATAACAGAATTAACAATTAATAACAGATCGAAAATGGATGTAAAATTCAAAGAGAAAATCGACGGCCTCATCTCCGAGGTGTCCGCCATCACCGACCTCCCCACCAAGGTGGCCGTCCTCAACTACATACAGCAAGAGTCGGGCTTCCTCCTCTGGCAGCTCGAAGACGAACAACGCATCGATGAAGACTCGCGTGACTACTAATCGGAAAGCGGAAAGCGGAAGGCGGAAGATGCTGATGGCCTTGCTCTTGGCGCTCTGCACATTCCACCTGCCGAGCTGCACCGGTGGCTACTCCTTCACCGGCGCCTCCATCCCGCCCGAGGCCAAGACCATCTCTGTGGCCACCTTCCCCAACTACGCCGCCACCGTCAACCCCCAGCTCAGCCAGCAGCTCACCGACGCACTCATCCAGATGTTCTCCTCGCAGACCACCCTCAACGTCACCGACGACGACGGCGACCTGCAGCTCTCCGGCCAAATCACCGGCTACGACACCCGCGCCTCCGCCCTCTCCAGCGCCGACGAGGTCTCCATGAACCGCCTCACCATCACCGTCAAAGCCAAGTTCGTCAACCTCAAAGACCCCGAGGCCGACTTCGAGCAGTCCTTCTCGCGCTACCGCGACTACTCGGCCTCGCTCGACTTCTCCTCCGTCGAGAGCGGCCTCGTCGCCGAGATACTCAACGAACTTTGCGAGGACATCTTCAACAAGGCCGTAGTCAATTGGTAGGATGTTCAGAATTGGAGTGAAAGGGAGTGACAAGGGAGTGAAAGCTTTCACTCCCTCTCACTCCCTCTCACTCCCCGTATTTATCCTCGCCACCGCCGTCTACCTCCTCACCATGAGCCGCACCGTCGACTGGTGGGACTGCGGCGAGTTCATCGCCACCTCCTACCTCCTCCAGGTCGGCCATCCGCCCGGCGCCCCGTTCTATCAACTCCTAGCCCACTGCATGACGATGCTCTCTTTCGGCCATCCCCTGTGGGTCGCCCCTTTGAGCAACGCCCTCTCCGCCCTCTGCGGCGGCCTCACCGTCATGCTCCTCTACCTCACCCTCTGCGAACTCACCCTGAATTCAAAATTCAAGATTCAAAATTCAAAATTCCCCATCGGTCCCGCCGTCGGCGCCCTCTGCTACCTCTTCTGCGACACCGCCTGGTTCTCCGCCGTCGAGAGCGAGGTCTACGCCATGGCCATGCTCTTCTGCTCGCTCGACGTGTGGCTCATGCTGCGCTGGCGGCGCACCGGCAACCCCCGCCTGCTCCTCCTCGTGGCCCTGCTGCTCGGCCTCGGCGTCTGCGTCCACCTCATGACCCTCCTCACCCTCCCCGCCCTCCTTTGGATCTTCCTCCGCGGAAAAAAGACTTCCATTTTCAACTTCCAGTTTTCAATCCTTTTCACCTTATTCATCCTCCTCGGCCTCACCCCCTATGCCATCGTCCCCATCCGCGCCGCCCCCAATCCCCCCATCAACCAGCTGGGCGACAGCTTCGCCGCCTACATCAAGCGCGACGCCTACGCCCACGCCCCCCTCTACCCCCGCCTCTGGCGCGAGCGCGACAGCGCCAACTGGCAGCAGTGGGGCGTCAGCGACCCCGCCTCCCTTTGGGACAACACCCGCTACTACGCCTCCTACCAGCTCTCCTACATGTACCTCCGCTACCTCTCCAACAACTTCATCGCCCGCGAGAACCTCGCCCACCGCCCGGAGAAACAGGGTTTTTCAATTTTCAATTTTCAATTTTCAATTTTCATCCTCCCCTTCCTGCTGGGGTTGTGGGGCATGTGGGTGCAGTGGCGACGGCGGCGGGGCGACTTCATCCCCGTGCTGCTGCTCTTCCTCTTCGGCGGCATCATCCTCAACCTCTACCTCAACCACCCCTGCTACGAACCCCGCGAGCGCGACTACGCCTACGTCCTCTCCTTCTACGCCTTCGCCCTCTGGATCGGCATCGGCGCCGGCAGCATCGCCCACCGCCGGTGGCGGTGGGCGATGCTGCTCGCACCAGCCCTCCTCGCCCTCGGCAACTGGCCCGACCACGACCGCAGCCGCTCCCACGCCGTCCACGACATCGCGCTGAACCACCTCCAATCCTGCGACCCCGACGCCATCCTCATCACCTACGGCGACAACGACACCTTCCCCCTCTGGTACCTCCAGCAGGTCGAAGGCCGCCGCACCGACATCGAAATCCACAACGTCAACCTCGAAGGCTACTACGCCATCCGCACCCTCCTGGCCGACAACGCCTTCCGCCGCCCGGTCTACGTCACGCAGTACACCCTCGACGCCCTCGGCCCCTACCTCCCCGGCCACCCGCGCTGCGAAGGCCTCTGCCACCGCCTCCTGCCCACCGCCGACGCCGCTGGCGACCCCGCCCCGCTCCGACGCCACCTCGCCGACTCCATCCGCTGGCACATCACCCCCACCGAATACCTCGACCCCGTCTCCCGAAGCTTCCTCGCCACCGCCGAAAAAATATTTTCGCCCGGTCGAAAATAAACTCATCTGTGTCCAAAAAAAAATTGTATCTTTGCAAAATCGTTCCCTATCCGAATTTCCGTGTAAGAGACTGTCGGCGTGCCGTCTGGGGGGATTTGCCTACCGAACGGTGGCCCCCGACAGAAGACGGCGGACGAAGAACAGACGAAGAACAACCGAAGAACAACCGAAGAACAGCCCTAGCAGACACCTGGTATCCACCTGCCATCTGCCCGGTGTCTGCCCGACATACATGTACATTATTTTCCCCGTTTGAAAAAAAATTCGTACTTTTGCAGCCGGAAACATGGTATGAAAACCTCAGAGGAAACAAGTCTGTAACAACATAAAACACCGTAAACATGTACACCAAATTCCAACAGCATCTTCAAAAAGAGCTGGCCGACATCGAAGCCGCCGGCCTCTACAAACACGAGCGCATCATCGAATCGCCCCAGGGCGCCGAAATCATGGTCAAGGGCAAGAAGTGCCTCAACTTCTGCGCCAACAACTACCTCGGCCTGGCCGACAACCCCGAGCTCATCGAAGCCGCCAAGCGCGGCATGGACGCCCGCGGCTACGGCATGGCCTCCGTCCGCTTCATCTGCGGCTGCCAGGACCTCCACAAGGAGCTCGAGCGCAAGATCTCCGACTTCTTCGGCACCGAGGACACCATCCTCTACGCCGCCTGCTTCGACGCCAACGGCGGCGTCTTCGAACCCCTCCTCACCGAGGAGGACGCCATCATCAGCGACGCCCTCAACCACGCCTCCATCATCGACGGCGTCCGCCTCTGCAAGGCCCAGCGCTACCGCTACGCCAACGCCGACATGGCCGACCTCGAAGAGCAGCTCAAGGCCGCACAGAAGAACCGCTTCCGCATCATCGTCACCGACGGCGTCTTCTCCATGGACGGCAACGTCTGCCCGCTCGACAAAATCTACGCCCTGGCCCAGAAATACGACGCCATGGTGATGGTCGACGAGAGCCACTCCGCCGGCGTGGTCGGCAAAACCGGACGCGGCGTCACCGAGCGCTACAACCTCCGCGGCCAAATCGAAATCCTCACCGGCACCCTCGGCAAAGCCTTCGGCGGCGCCATGGGCGGCTTCACCACCGGCCGCAAGGAAATCATCGACATGCTCCGCCAGCGCAGCCGTCCCTACCTCTTCTCCAACAGCATGGCCCCCGGCCTCGTCGCCGCCGGCATCCGCATGTTCGAGCTCATGAGCGAGACCAACGCCCTGCAGGACAAGCTCCACGAGAACACCGACTACTTCCTCCGCCGCATGAAGGAAGAAGGCTTCGACTGCAAGCCCTCCGAGAGCGCCATCTGCGCCGTCATGATCTACGACGCCGCCAAGAGCCAGCAATATGCCGCCAAGATGCAGGAAGAAGGCATCTTCGTCACTGGATTCTACTATCCCGTCGTCCCGAAGGGCCAGGCCCGCATCCGCGTCCAGATCAGCGCCGCCCACGAACACGAGCACCTCGACAAGTGCATCGAAGCCTTCAAGAAAGTCCGCAAGGAGATCGAAGGCTGAATGAGCGAGAGCAAAGCCAGGCTTGCCTGAACCCTGCCAAACGAAGAAAGCCCCGCGTTCCGCAAGGCTGAGTTTGACCGACTTTACTATGGCAACGGAGTGCCTTTTCAAGCACTCCGTTGCTCGCTTTAAACGGATGGTTTATAGAAAATCTTCTGCTTTCAACACTTGTATACCGTCGTCATTCAGCAATGTTGCCATGGAATCCATTGTTACAACATATTTGGGATGGTTGTCTTTTATGCGTTTCAGGTTGCCGAACTCCCGCTCGTAGGTGTCGGGAGATGATATTTGCATAGACACCTGATAGTATGCGGTTTCATCTCCCCGTTGGGCCACAAAGTCGATTTCCTTGCCGTCAAGTTGGCCTACGTACACAGAATAGCCCTCGTTGATAAGTTTGATATATACCGCGTTTTCCAGAATCTTTTCCAAGTCGGTCTGCCGTTTGTCGCGACACAGATAGTTGCGTATTCCCAAATCCTCGAAATAGTATTTCTCCTGCTGTTCGAAGATGCGCTTCCCTCGGATATCGTAGCGTTGTACACGGTCAATCATATAGGTGGAACAGAGTGTTTCCATATAGTCGGCAACGGTATTGGAGGAAACCGATACTTCCTCTTTTTTCATATATTTGGCAATGCTGCTGGCTGAAAACAGTTTTCCGCTGTTGTCTGCCACAAAACGTGCCAGATTGTCGATAAACGCCACATTCCTCACTTGCTTGCGATGGATAATATCTTTGACGAATATGGTGTCGTAGATGCTGCCTAAGTAGTCCATGCGTGCACGCACATCAGAGGCTGGTATGTTGCACAGGAACGGAAGTCCACCCCATCGCAGGTAGGAAGACAACGCTCCTGGCGATGGTGCCATACGGTGGAACACCAAATACTCCCTGTAGTTCAGACTCTGCACGTGTACCCTGAGGTATCGTCCGGCAAAGACTGTGGCAATCTCGCTCGAGAGCATCTTGGCGTTGCTGCCCGTGACCACGATGTCCATATCGGGCTGTTTCGCCCAGTAACGCAGCGTTTTCTCGAATGCTGCAATCTCCTGCACTTCGTCGATAAGCAAATAGTTGTGCTTCTTCTTCGAAACATGTTTTTTTATCCACGAATTCAGCCGTTCATAGTCGTTGATGTCGGAAAAATCCGGATTCTCCATATCCAAATACAGCACGTGCCCTTTATCATGGAGCATATCTGCCAAACACTCTAAAATACAGCTTTTTCCGGCTCTGCGATGTCCTGTAAGCACAATCACTTCGCCTTTGCCTAACAAACTGAGAATACGCTCAGTATACTGACTCCTATTTATTCTCTCCATATTTAAAACTTTTTGCAAAAATACAAAATATTTTCAATATAGAGAAAATATTTCCTGGCTCTTTTTTTTTTGGGGGGGGGCACAGGTCTTCGATAGGAAACCCCTCAATGAGGGATTCTTCTTGTGGTTTTTCGTCCCTCTGTGCAGAGTCCCGCGTATCTGTATGAGATGATGAACCGTCAGCCGGCGTGACGCCCGCCGCCGCCTCCGTCGCCGCGCAGTAGGCCGTGGGGGAGACCCGCCCGCCGGCGCTGGCGGCGAAGGCCCAGACGTGGAGCCCATCGGCGGCGAAGCCGTCGGGCAGCAGCACGGCGGTGTGGCCGGCCGCGCGGCCGGCCTCGGCGCAGACGCCCTGCCGCTGCGCCTCGCTATATATAAATATATGTATACGGTCGGCAGGCTGTCCGCCGAGGCTCTGCCACTTGACCCTGAGCGCACCGCCCTCATCCACAGCTGCTTCCACCAGCCGCACCCCCGCCAAACTCCCCTTCGAAAACCGCAGCCCCGCAAAATCCACCCCGCGGCAGCCATTCGAGCAATCCGCCCCCAATTCCGCCGCGCCAGCCTTCGCGTAATTCGAATAATTCGCCGTTCCAAAACACGCGTGGTTCTCCTTTAGAAAAAGGTTCCCCTCCGTCAGCCCGGCCACGCGCGCCGCCTCACGCAGCCCCACACGCAGCACCCCCGTCGCCTGCGACGCAAACTGGATCATCGCCTTGAACCGCCCCCGCTGCGCCAGCTGCGCCTCGCTCCGCCGATCCTTGATATGCGGCTGATACGCACGCACATACCACCCCCCGCGGCGGTAGTACCCCACCACCGTCCCCACGCGGCCGCTGAAGCCGCCCAAAATGCCCATTTCAACCTTTGCCATATACTGCTGTATTTACTTTTAACGGCGAATTACTCGAACCCCCAGTCCGCGCCGGCCTTCGAGTAATCAGCCCCGAATTCCTTGCCGCGCCAGCCTTCGTTTAATTCGCCCAATTCGCCGTTCCAACCCACTTAACGCGGAATTCGCCTGAATATTGCATCCCCTCCCCAAGAAAACAAAAAGAGGAGCAAAACCTATAGCCTACCATCCACTGACTGTCAGCCGTTTAGTGGCGTGCCGCCTGTCGGGAAAAATGCAAAAATTCTGCCGCGGAACAAAATTTCTCCCCCCTGCATACGATAATCGCATGGCGCGCGTTACTACCAGCATGACACCCGACCGCAAGTCCACACAGATAGGCAACTTCGTGCTCATCCTCATCGCCATGGTGCTGGGTGTGCTCATAGGCCTGATGTTCGCCTCGCACTCCTCCGGCGAACCCTATCAGCATTCGCTGCTGCAAGGCAAGATGAGCGAGGTGCTCGACCTGGTGGAGACCGAATATGTAGACCCGCTCGACGCCGACTCGCTCTCCGAAAGCCTCCTCTCGGTGATGCTCGCCGAGCTCGACCCCCACAGCGCCTACCTCTCCGCCGCCGCCACAGCCCACTCCGACGAGATGCTGCGCGGCAACTTCGAGGGTGTGGGCCTGGTGCTGCGTCGCGAGGGCGACACCACCTATATCGGCCAGGTCATCGCCGGCGGCCCCTCCGCGGGCTCGGGCCTGCTGCCGGGCGACCTCATCCTGCGCGTCAACGACGTGCCCGTGAGCGGCGTCGGCATGGAGGGCGACAGCGTGGTGGCGCGGCTGCGCGGCCCGCGGCGTTCGCAGGTGGCGCTCGACATCCACCGCGCCAGCGCCCGCGGCGCCGACACCGCGCAGCGCTTCATCATCCGCCGCGGCCTCGTCGACCACCGCTCGCTCCCCTACGCCGGCATGCTCAACGACACCCTCGGCTACATCCTCCTCAACTCCTTCGCCGCCACGAGCCACGACGAGTTCTGTGCCGCCCTGCGCCAGCTCCGCTCCCAAGGCATGCGCCACCTCCTGTTCGACCTCCGCGGCAACGGCGGCGGCTCCCTCGGCGCCGCCACCGGCATCGCCGGCGAGCTGCTCCCGGCCGGCTCCCTCATCGTCTACACCCAGGGCGCCCACCAGCCGCGACGCAACAGCTATGCCATGCCCGGCGGCCTCTTCACCCGTGGCGGCGTCACGGTGCTCATCGACGAAGGCTCCGCCTCGGCCTCCGAAGTCGTGGCCGGCGCCCTGCAGGACAACGACCGCGCCACCGTCGTCGGCCGCCGCACCTTCGGCAAGGGCCTCGTACAGCAGGAGTTCGGCCTCAAGGACGGCTCGGCCGTCATGCTCACCACCGCACGCTACTACACCCCCTCCGGCCGCTCCATCCAGCGCCCCTACAGCCACGGCACCGACGAATACTACCGCGACTACATCAACCAGCTCATCGAGGAGTCCTACGCCGACAACCCCACGCTCCACGTCACCGACTCCACCCCCTACCGCACCGCCTCGGGACGCATCGTCTACGGCGGCGGCGGCATCTTCCCTGACCGCCTCATCCCCTACCGCCGCGACACCACCCTCGTCTACTACAACCGCCTCGCCTCGGCCGGCCTCATCAGCCACACCGCCTTCAGCGAGGTCAAGCGCCACGCCGCAACCCTGCTCGCGCGCTACGCCGACGCCGCCGACTTCCTGCGCCGCTACACCGTCCCCGACACCCTCCTCCACCGCCTGGCCGACCTCGGCACCGAGCGCGGCATCGCCTACAGCCGCAGCGGCTTCAACGCACAGCGCCGCCTCATCGCCACCATGCTCAAAGCCTACATCGGCGACCACCTCTTCGGCCCCGACGCATTCTACCCCCTCGTGGTCAAAGAAGACAACGACCTCATGCAAGCAATACGCCAAAAATGATACCTAATTAGAAACCCCGCCATGAAACACACCCTCGCCATAGCCCTCGGCCTGCTGCTCGCCCTCGGCGCCACGGCACAGAAAACCACCGTCAGCTGCACCTTCAGCGGCCTCGAGTCAGGCACACGCATCTTCCTCAACGAGCCCCACGGCGGCCGCCTCATGCCCACCGACACCCTCGTGCCCGACGACAAAGGCCGCATCAAGCTCGAGCGCTACTCCACCCGGCCCGAGTTCCTCGTCCTCAGCCTCGACCGCGCCCAGTCGCCCCTCCTCCACCTCATCCTCCTGCCCAAGGAGCGCATCACCCTCGAAGCCACCTACATGCCCGCCCTGAACCACCTCCACCTCACCGCCGCCAAGGGTTCGGACAACATGGAGCTCTACCGCCGCTTCAGCGGCCTCACCACCCGCGCCGCCCTCGCCCAGGATGGCAACCGCGTGACCGACAGCCTCGAGCTCCTCCTCGACGCCAACCCCTCCACCCTCATGAGCGCCTTCCTCGTCACCTTCTACGAGCAGGCCTTCGACCAGTACGCACCCCTGTACAAGAAGATACGCGACGCCCTGGTGCCGCAATATGCCGACAACGACTTCGTGGCCCACCTCGACCAGCGCGTGCGCACCGCCCTGGTGGCCGGCATGCCGGCGCCCGACATCGAGCAGCCCTCGCCCGACGGCACCCCGATGCGCCTCTCCGACCTGCGCGGCAAGGTGGTCCTCATCGACTTCTGGGCCTCCTGGTGCGGCCCCTGCCGCAGGGAGAACCCCCACGTGGTGCGCCTCTACGAGCGCTTCCACGACAAGGGCTTCGAAATCTTCAGCGTCTCGCTCGACCAAAGCCGCGACAAATGGCTCGACGCCATACAGAAGGACGGCCTCCGCTGGCCCTGCCACGTCAGCGACCTCCGCGGCTGGAACTCCGCCGCCGGACGCCTCTATGGCATCAGCTCCATCCCCGCCACCGTCCTCGTCGACCGCGAGGGCAACATCTTGGCACGCAATTTGCGGGGGGCTGAATTGGAACGTAAACTAACCGAAATATTCGCACAATGATCACCACCACCCAGATAGAAATGGCCCTCGGCCATGTGGACGACCCCGTCTCCGGCGCCACCCTCACCGAGCAGGGCCTCGTCGAACATATCGACATCGACGGCCTCCGCGTCGTCATCACCCTCGCCGCCGGCACCGACCACCCCGAGCTGGCCGACCGCTGCGCGCAGGCTGTCCATGAATATGTGGACCGCCACGCCGAGGTCAGCGTCCGGTTCACCGCCCGCCAAGCCGTCCCCGCCCCCGAGCCCCAGCCCGAAGCCGAGGACGCGATGCCCGGCCTGGCCTCCGTCAAACACATCATCGCCGTCGCCTCCGGCAAGGGCGGCGTGGGCAAAAGCACCGTGGCTGCCAATTTGGCAGTGTCGCTCGCCAAGAGCGGCGCCAAGGTGGCCCTTGTCGATGCCGACATCTACGGCCCATCGATGCCCATCATGTTCGACGTCAGCGGCGAGCAGGTCTATGGCCACAAGGTGGGCGACAAGACCTATATGCTCCCCGTCGAGAAGTACGGCATCAAGCTGATGTCCGTCGGCTTCTTCGTCGACCCGGAGAAAGCCATCGTGTGGCGCGGCTCCATGGCCAGCGGCGCCCTCAAGCAGCTGCTGGGCGACACCTGGTGGGGCGAGGTGGACTACATGGTGGTCGACATGCCTCCCGGAACGGGCGACATACAGCTCACCCTCGCGCAGACCATCCCCGTCACCGGCGCCATCATCGTCAGCACCCCCCAGCAGGTGGCCCTGGCCGATGTGGTGCGCGGTGTGCAGATGTTCCGTGCCGACGCTATCAATATCCCTGTGCTGGGATTTGTGGAGAACATGGCCTACTTCACCCCCGCCGAGCTGCCTGGCAACAAGTACTATATCTTCGGCCAGGGCGGCTGCCGCCGGCTGGCCGCCGAGATGGGCATACCGCTGCTGGGCGAGATACCGCTCGTGCAGCGCATCGCCGAGAGCGGCGACGCCGGAAAACCCGTGGCCCTCTACACGCCCGACATGACCCAGAGCCCCGAGCGCGACGCCTTCGACGCCCTGGCGCAAAACACCATCGACGCAATTAAAAACCTGAAATAACCCCCGATATGACCGACCAAGAGAAAGCCACCCTCGAGGTGAAAGTAAAGAATGCCCTCCAGCAGATCCGCCCCTACCTGCAGCAGGACGGCGGCGATGTGGAATATGTCGACATGACCAACGAAGGCGTCGTCATGGTGCGCCTGCAGGGCCACTGCGGCTCCTGCCCCCACGCCATGATGACCCTCAAACAAGGCATCGAGCAGGCCATTAAGCGTGTACTGCCCGAAGTGAAAAGCGTCGAGCGCGTATGATCTACACCAAGACAGGCGACGGCGGCACCACCTCGCTCGTGGGTGGCAACCGCGTCAGCAAGGACGACCGCCGCGTCGAAGCCTACGGCACCGTCGACGAGCTCAACTCGCACATCGGCCTCTTGGCAGAGATGTTCCGCGACGAGCCCGGCGGTTACCGCGACGAGCTGAAAGCCGTGCAGCGCAACCTCTTCACCCTCCAGACCCTCCTGGCCACCGAGGACGCCGACATCTACGGCCGCCTGCCCCAGCTGCCCCTGGAGGAGGTGGAGATACTGGAGCGCCAGATCGACACCCTCAGCGACCAGCTGCCCAAGCTGCACAGCTTCGTCATCGCCGGCGGCAACATGACCGGCGCCCAGTGCCACGTATGCCGCACCGTATGCCGCCGCGCCGAGCGCCGCGTGGTATCCCTCGCACGCGAGGCGAAGGTCGACGAGGTCATCCACCGCTACCTCAACCGCCTTTCCGACTACCTCTTCGTCCTCGGACGCCATGCCGTGGTCTCGAAAGGACAGGCAGAAGACTTGTATAACAACTAGTTGCAAATTCTCTTTGCCAGTATCGGAAAAAGATGTACTTTTGCAAAAATTTTTTCAAAACCGGAATATGTATTGGACACTTGAATTAGCATCGAAACTAGAAGACGCCCCCTGGCCCGCCACCAAAGACGAACTGATTGACTATGCGCAGCGTACGGGTGCTCCGATGGAAGTCATCGAGAACCTGATGGAAATCGAGGACGAGGGCGACCCCTACGACAGCATCGAAGACATTTGGCCCGACTACCCCACCAAGGAGGACTTTTTCTTTGAAGAAGACGAGTATTAAAGACGTCACCTTCATCGGCTCGGGCAACGTGGCCACCCACCTCGCCCTGGCACTGCACAGCACCGGCGTAACCATCCGTCAGGTGCTTTCGCGCGAATACGACCATGCCGCCCTCCTCGCCTCGCGTGTGGGGGCGCAGCCTATCGACCGCGCCGACCGGCTCAAACCCTCGGCCGACGCCTATATCCTGGCTGTCAACGACGACGCCCTCTACGACCTCGCTCTCGACCTGCGCCTGCCCGACGCGCTGGTGCTCCACACCTCGGGCAGCACACCGATGGAGGTGCTGCGGCACATTTCGCCGCGCCACGGCGTGGTATGGTCGCCGCAGACCTTCGTGCGCGACTTCGCCATGGACTACTCGCGCCTGCCCCTCTGCATCGAGGCCGACAGCCCGCAGAGCGAGCAGGCCATCGCCGACCTTTTCAGCCCCGTCACCGCCCACATCCACCGCCTCGACTTCGAACAGCGCCGCTGGGCGCACCTGGCGGCGGTGATGGTCAGCAACTTCGGCAACGCCATCAACGCCCTCGCCCAAGACCTCATGCAGCAGCACGGCCTCGACTTCGGCATGCTGCAACCTCTGGCCGAAGGCACTGTGAAGAAAATCAACCATGGCCCCCTCTGGCCGCAGCAGACAGGCCCCGCCGCACGCCACGACGAGAAGACCCTCGACGCCCAGCGACGCCTCCTCGCCTCACAGCCCCAACTGCTCGAACTCTACAACCTCCTGACCGACATCATTCAGCAGCGATGACCTACATCGACACCCACACCCACCTCTACGACGAAGCCTTCGACGCTGACCGCGACGAGGCCGTGCAGCGGGCACTGCAGGCCGGCGTGGCCACCCTGCTGCTGCCCGACATCGACAGCCACAGCCGCCCACGCCAGCAAGCCTTCGCCGCTGCCTATCCCGACTGCACCTTCCAGATGGCAGGCCTGCACCCCACCTCCGTCAAGGAGGACTTCGAGCACGAGCTGCAGCTGGTCCACGACCTCCTATTTATTCAAAATTCAAAATTCAAAATTCAAAATTCCTACATCGCCGTGGGCGAAATCGGCATGGACCTCTACTGGGACCGCACCTACGAAGCCGAGCAGCGCGAAGCCCTGCGGCGCCAGCTGCTGTGGGCGTTGGAGCTCGACCTGCCCGTCTGCCTCCACATCCGCAAGGCCCACAACGAGGTCTTCGCCCTGCTGCGCGAGCTGAACCGCCCGCGCTGGCGCGGTGTGATGCACTGCTTCGGCGGCAGCCTGCAGGAGGCGCAGCGCGCGGTCGAGATGGGTTTCCACCTCGGCATCGGCGGCGTGGTGACCTTCAAAAACGCCGGTTTGGCCGAGATTGTGAAGGAAATACCCTTGGAGCACCTCCTGCTGGAGACCGACGCGCCCTACCTCTCGCCCGTGCCCCATCGCGGCCAGCGCAACGAGAGCAGCTACATCCCCCTGGTGGCGCAGAAGATTGCCGACCTCAAAGGCATCAAAACAGAAGAGGTGGCCGCTGTGACCACCTCCTCTGCGCAAATGCTATTCTTTACTCAATCCACCCGATGACGTCGCCCTTCTTGACCATCTGGCCTTGGCTGGCGCAGGTGTCGAGCAGCTTTCCACCCTTGAGGGCGGTCTGCGGCATCAGAGCGTAGGGTGCCTCGATGTGGGCCAGGGCGGTGCCCTCTTTTACCTCGGTGCCGGGGGCGGGGGCGGTGCTGCGGTCGTCGAAGTTGACCTCCCACAGCAGGCGGCCCGTGGCGGCGGCCACGATGGGGGTGGCGCCGGGATACTTCTGCGAGATATAGTTCAGCGCTGCCTCGCCGCTCTCCTTACCGCCGGACTCCTTGCCTCCTTGCTCGGCACGCAGCTGCGCCACTTCCTTGTGGAAGCGTTCCTTGGCCACACCGCTCTTGTAGTCGCGGTATTGGCGGTCGTGCATGGCCAGTTCGAAGAGCTCCTCGTCGTCCTCGCCGCGCTCCCAGCCGTTCTCTTCCATCTCCTTGATGTATTCCGGCAGGGCGTCGGGATAGGCCTCCTGCGGCACGCCGGTGTAGAACTCATGTCCCTGCTGCTTGGCCAACTCGACGATTTCGGGTGCCAGCGGGCCGGGCAGCTTGCCGGCGCGGCCGAGGATCATGCTCCACGAGTCTTTGTCGATTTGGCTGAAGCGCGGCTTGCCCTGCGCCATCGAGAGCAGATTCATGACGGCTATGTTCTTGGTATACTGGCTGAAGGGGGTCACCAGCGGCGGGTAGCCCAGCAGGGGCCAGATGTGCTCCACCTCCTGGAAGAGTTGCACCGTCAGTTCCTCGAAGCTCACCTCCGGCTTGCCGCTCTTCTTCAGCGCCATGTTGATGGCGCCGTGCACACCCTTGAGGTCGCTCATCATCGAGCCCATCATGCCGCCCGGCAGGCCGCAGCCCACCAGCAGCGACGTGCTGATGCGGTTGCCCGGATTGATGTAGAGGCCGAGGAAGTCGTCGATGAACTCCTGTGTCAGTCGGCGCGCCTCCATATAGGCGTCCATATTGATTTCTTTCACCTGGAAACCAGCGTCTTTCAGCATGGCCTGCACCGAAATGACGTCGGGATGCACCATGCCCCAGGAGAGGGGCTCCATGGCGCAGTCGATCACGTCGGCGCCGGCCTGCGCCACCATCAGGGTGGAGGCCATCGAGAGACCCGGACCCGTGTGGCCGTGGTACTGCACGACGATGTGCGGATACTTCGTCTTGATCTCCTTGACCAGGCGGCCCAGCGTTGCCGGGCGGCCCACGCCAGCCATGTCCTTGAGGCATATCTCGTCGGCACCGAAAGCCACCAGCTTGTCCACAATGCCCATGTAGTACTCAACAGTGTGGATGGGCGAATGGGTGATGCTCAAGGCGGCCTGGCTGATCATGCCGGCCTCCTTGGCGGCCGTAACGCTCAGCTCGAGGTTGCGTGGGTCGTTCAATCCGCAGAACGAGCGCATGATGTCCACACCCTGCGCCTTCTTCACCTTGGGCATCAGGCGGCGCACGTCGGCCGGCACGCCGTACATACGCAGGCCGTTCAGCGCGCGCTCCAGCATGTGGGTCTGGATGCCAGCCTGGTTGAAAGGCTTGGTCCAGGCACGGACGGATTTGTTGGGGTTCTCGCCGTACATGAGGTTCACCTGCTCGAAGGCGCCGCCATTGGTCTCGATGCGGTCGAAGCAGCCCATGCCGACAATCACCGGCGCAATCTTCTCCAACTGGTCCACACGCGGTTGGTATTTACCGCTGCTTTGCCACATGTCGCGGTACACCAAACTGAATTTTATTTCTTTTGCCATAGTGCTAACAGATTGATTGAAAAAACATTACCCCAATTTAACAATAATTGGGGACAATGCAAATATACAACTTTTTTTTCATCCACCAGCTTTTTTCACATCGCAGTCCGACCGATGGGGTTCTGTAGGGGAATGGTAGGGACTTTCTAGGGTAATAGTTAGGCCTTTTCGCATTATTACCCATCGATGGGTAATAATGGAACCTTTGAGTAAATATATTTCTCGCACCCACGTACAATAATTATTTGCGAATGCCGTTAATGAGGGTATGAAACGCATAGTCATACTCACCGGCGCGGGCATCAGCGCCGAGAGCGGAATCTCCACCTTCCGCGACAGCGACGGCCTCTGGGAGCGCTACCGCGTGGAGGACGTGGCCACCCACGAAGCCTACGAGCGCAACCCGGCCCTGGTGCTCGACTTTTACAACCAGCGCCGCCGCCAGCTCTTCGCCGCCCAGCCCAACGAGGCCCACCGCCAGCTGGTGCGCCTCGAGGAGCGCTTCGACGTCCGCATCGTCACCCAGAACATCGACGACCTCCACGAGCGCGCCGGCTCCTCCCACGTGCTCCACCTCCACGGCCTGCTCACCCAGGGCCGGTCGGACGAGAACCCCGACCTCATCGTCGAGGTGGGCAGCCGCGACATCCGGCTCGGCGACCTCGCCCCCGACGGCACCCAGCTGCGCCCGCACATCGTGTGGTTCGGCGAGGCCGTGCCCAACATCGAGCCTGCAGCAGCCCTCTGCGAAGAGGCCGACATCTTTATCGTCGTCGGCACCTCCATGGCCGTCTACCCCGCCGCAGGCCTCATCCACTACGTGCCGCGCACGGCGCCCGTCTATGTCGTCGACCCCAAAGAGGTGCCCGTCTCCCGCCCCGTCACCTTCATCCGCGACGTGGCCACCCGCGGCGTCACCCAGTTAGTCAACCTATTACTTGCCCAACAATGATAACAATCGTTTTTGTAGTCAGCATCCTGGCCGCCTTCGCCCTTGCCGGCGGACTGTTCTATATGCTTGCCAAGCGCTACTTCGACCAGCAGCAGAAGCTGCAGCTCCTCCAAGCCAAGCTCGACGAGCGGCGCGAGACGCTCAAAGTGGTCACCCCCATCCGCCTCCAGGCCTACGAGCGCATGGCCCTCTTCCTCGAGCGCATCGCCCCCAACAGCCTCGTCCTGCGGTGCTACCAGCCCGGCATGGACCTCAAGCTGCTGCAGGGCGTGATGACCAAAAACATACGCGACGAGTGGGAGCACAACCTCTCGCAGCAGGTCTACCTCTCCGAGGACACCTGGATCCACATCCGCGAGGCCAAGGAGGAGATGATCAACCTTGTCAACGCCTCGGCCGTCACCCTCACCGACACCACCGACCCCACGCGCCTGGCCGCCAACATCTTCGCCTCGGCCGCCCAGCGCTCGCCCGTCGACGAGGCCCTCGAAGTGCTCCACAAAGAACTGCACGAACTCTTCGGATAAATGCGCCGCCACCTCGCCATACTGATCCTGGCCCTTCTCGCCGCCGCCTGCGCCCGCCAGGGCTACCCCACCGGCGGCCCCAAGGACGAGACCCCGCCAGTGGCCCTCACCGCGCAGCCCGCCAACGAGAGCCGCCACTTCAGCGGCCGGCAGTTCTACATCCCCTTCGACGAATACGTGGTGCTGAAGAACGCCACGGAGAACGTCCTCGTCTCCCCGCCGCTCAAAAACAAGCCCGAATTCACCACCAAGGGGCGCGGCATACTGGTGAAAATCAACGACACCCTCCTCCCCAACACCACCTATCTCTTCCAGTTCAAGGAGGCCATCGCCGACTTCAACGAAGGCAACCTGCTGCCGAGCTACGAATACGTCTTCTCCACCGGCGCCGATATGGACACCCTGATGCTTGCCGGCCGCGTGCTCGACGGTCGCAGCGGCAAGCCGTGGAAAGAGCAGGTCTCCGTCCTCGCCTACCGGCAGGAGCAGTGTGCGACCGACACCGTGGCCTGCCACATGCAGCCCGCCTACATCACCCGCGCCGACAAGGAGGGCCACTTCGCCTTCCACTACCTGCCCGCCGGGCGCTACCGCCTCGTCGCCCTCGAGGACAAGAACCGCAACCTGCGCCTCGATGCCGACGACCCCGCCGCCTGGGACACCGCCTACCACGCCACCACCGCCGCCATAGACAGCAACGCCCTCCCGCAGCTGCGCCTCTCGGCACCGGTCTCCGCCAAGCAACGCCTGACCGGCAGCGAGTTCATCAACCGTGGCACCATCCGCCTCACCACCGCCCTCCCGATGCAGAACCCCACCCTGCAGGGCGAGGCCGTCGAGTGGCGCCTCAACGCGCGGCGCGACACCCTCACCGCCTGGTGTCTCAACGCCAAGTGCGACTCCACCGTGCTCATCGTCAGCGACCACGGCTTGCAGGACACCCTCAAGCTGCGCTACCGCGCCAAGGCAGCCGGAAAAGCCGGTCGACGCGGGGCACAGCAGCAGCCCACCCAGGAGAAACCGCTCATGCGCGCCCTGTGCAGTGGCAGCAATGCCTACTACGACGACCTGCGACTGGCCTTCGAGCGCCCGATAGTCAGCCAGGCGGACAGCCTCCGCGCCACCGTCATCCACACCAAGGACAGCACGCGTACCGAAGCCGCCCTACGGCTGGACAGCACCGGCCTCGGTGCCCATATCGACGCCACCCTGCGCTCCGACGAACCCTACCGCATCTTCATCCCCAAGGGCATGTTCACCGACCTCTACGGCAACACGACCGACAGCCTCACCATCAACCTCACACCCAAGGACTACGCCACCCTGACGCTCCACCTGACCAATGCCTACCCGCACCCGCTGGTGGTGGAGGTGCTGGACAGCCGCGACACGGTGCTGCAACGGCAACCGCTCCATGGCAACGGCACCCTCCGCTTCCGCCACCTGGCGGCCGGCGAAGTGCGCATACGCGCCGTGGTCGATGCCGACAGCAACGGCCGCTGGACCCCGGGCGACTACCGCCTGCAACGGCAGCCGGAAGAGTGGGTGATGTTTGAGAAAACACTGCAGATGCGCGAGAAATGGGAGTCGGAGGAGAAATGGAATGTTGCCCCCAAGGAGAAGAAATCCATGCCAGTCCCGCGGCCGAAGCTGATGGACCTCGGCCCGTTGAAGCCACAAATCCCCTCCAAAGACTGATGCAAAAGAAGCTCCTCTCCGGCCTCTTCTGGGTGCTGCTGGCCAACCTGCTGGTGAAACCCCTCTGGATCCTCGGCGTAGAAGTGGGGGTGCAGAACGCCGTGGGCAACGAGGCTTACGGCTTCTACCACGCACTGTTTAGCTTCACCTATATCTTCAACATACTGCTCGACCTGGGTCTGACCAACTACAACACGCGCAACATAGCCCAGCATCCGCAGCTTATCACCAAGCACCTGAGCGGCATCCTGGGCATCAAGCTCTGCCTGCTGGGGCTGTACGTGATGGTGACCTTCACGGTGGGCCTCGCGATGGGCTACGGCAGCGCGGAGTTCCGCCTGCTGGCGCTGCTCACGCTCTGCCAGTTCCTCAACTCGCTCATCCTCTACCTGCGCAGCAATTTCGAGGGGCTGCTGCTCTTCCGCTGGGACAGCCTCCTCTCGGTGCTGGACCGGCTGCTGATGATTGTCATCTGCGGCTGCCTGCTGTGGAGCCCGATGCGCGAGAGGTTCAACATCTACTGGTTCGTGTATGCACAGCTTGCGGCCTACGGCATCACCGCCGTGCTGGCCCTCTGCGTCATAGCCCGCAAGGCGGGACTGCGGCGTGTGAGGTTCGACAGGCGCTTCTTTGCGGTGGTGCTGAAGCAGAGTGCACCGTTTGCACTGCTGGTGCTGCTGATGGCCAGCTACAACCGCATCGACCCCATCCTGTTGCGCTCGCTGGTGGGCGACGCCGACGCGGGCGTCTATGCCGGCGCCTTCCGCCTGCTGGACGCGCTGACGATGGTGGCCTACCTGGTGAGTGTGCCGCTGCTGCCGGTGTATGCCCGGCTGTGCAAGGGGGAGGGAGTGAAAGGGAGTGAAAGGACAAATGATGAAATAACGGGCATCACGCGGCTGGTGTTCGCGCCGATGATGCTCTTCGCTGTCGGGACGGCGGTGGCGCTATGCGCGGTGGCCGAGCCGACGATGGGACTGCTGTACCACGAGCGCGGAAGCATGTATGTGCCTGTGTTCCGTGTGATTGTCTTCGGTATCATACCCATCAGCCTCACCTACATCTTCGGCACCCTGCTGACTGCCGGCGGCTACCTGCGGCAGCTCAACCTCTTCGCCGCCAGCAGTCTGGCGCTCAACGTGGTGGTGAACCTGCTGCTTATCCCGCGCCTCGGGGCCACAGGCTCGGCGTGGGCATCGCTGACGGCGCAGACCTTCATGGCGGCGGCGCAGGTGGCGCTGGCGGTGCGCCTCTACGGCCTGCCGGCAAGGAGCTTCCTGCCGCTGGGCCTTTCGGACACGAAACGATTAGTCAAATCATTAATAACCAACAACAACTCACAATGAAAGCTTACGTATTTCCCGGACAGGGAGCCCAGTTTGTGGGCATGGGCAAGAACCTCTACGAGGGCAACACCACTTGCCGCGACATGTTTGAAAAAGCCAACGAGATCATAGGATTCCGCATCACCGACCTGATGTTCGGCGGCACACCGGAGGACCTGAAGCAAACGCGCGTGACGCAGCCTGCCATCTTCCTGCACAGCGTGATCCTGGCCAAGTATATGGGCGAGCAGTTCCGCCCCGACATGGTGGGCGGCCACTCGCTGGGCGAGTTCTCGGCCCTGGTGGCGGCCGGCGCGATGAGCTTCGAGGACGGCCTGCGCCTGGTGATAGCCCGCGCCAACGCGATGCAGAAATGCTGCGAGAAGACCCCCTCGACCATGGCGGCCGTGCTGAAGCTGGACGACAAGACCGTCGAGGAAATCTGCGCCCAGGTACAGGGCGAAGTCGTCGTGCCGGCCAACTACAACTGCCCGGGCCAGCTGGTTATCAGCGGCACCAACGAGGGCGTGGCCCGCGCCTGCGAGCTGGTCAAGGAGGCCAAAGGCAAGGCCCTGCCGCTGGCCGTGGGAGGCGCCTTCCACAGCCCCCTGATGGAACCCGCCCGCATCGAGCTGGCCGAGGCCATCGAGCGCACCGCCTTCCAGGCTCCCGTATGCCCCTGCTATCAGAATGTCGACGCCCTGCCGCATACCGACCCGGCCGACATCAAGCGCAACCTCCTCATGCAGCTCACCGCACCCGTGCGCTGGACCGCCACCGTCAAAAACATGCTCGCCGACGGCGCCCAGGAGTTTATCGAGGTGGGTCCCGGCACCGCCCTGCAGGGAATGGTGAAACGTGTCGACCCGGAAGCCAACGCACACTCGGCAGAAGGCGCGGAATAAACTGCGAAATTATTCGTAAATGACAGGGAAAGGCTCCATGATGGAGCCTTTTTTGGTGCCGAAAAACTCCCCGACCCCATGGGGCAGGGGGTGGAATGGTAGGGGTTCTCTAGGGGTTCTCTAGGGGAATACATAGGCCATTTCCCATTATTTCCCATCGATGGGAAAATTTGGATACTTTTCCGAGCCCCGCGCCATAGTGCTCACCCGTGGGCATGAGCCCACGGTAGGGATACAACACCGAAACGGAGCCCCGTAGGGGCGACAGAATATAGCCGTGGGCTTGCGCCCACGGCTAATCTAGGTGTCGCCCCTGCGGGGCTGCGATTTGCCCGACAAAACACGGGTTAGGGGCGAATAATGATTCGCCCCTACGTGGAATCCGATGGACACACGCCCCCGACCGCCTGCGGCGGCCACCCCCTCTAGCTTAGAGGGGGAGTCGAAGAATGCTATCATTATTCCTCCCCTAAGTTAGGGGAGGTGCCCGAAGGGCGGAGGAGTGTGTTGTGGTGGCGTTGGGGTGTTGAGAGGGCTTCTTGACACACGCCCCCGACCGCCTGCGGCGGCCACCCCCTCTAGCTTAGAGGGGGAGTTTTTGGAATACCATCTCTATTCCACCCGAGGAGGGGGGGGGCTAAAAGTTGGACCCTGGCCAGAGATAGCCAGGATCCGGGAAGTGGAGAAAAATAAGAATGTTCAATTGTTGACGACCAGGCGCTCTACCTGCGCACCGCACGTATGGGGAATCCAAAGAGGCGGCTGCCATTGCTGACTTGGCCGTTAGAGTTGGTAAAGTGGGAAATCATCGCGGTGGAGGTGGAGTAGGTGCCATACGACGAGGTCCAAATAGAAACCTTGGTGCCGGCATCGGTTAGTTCTGTGCCGCTCATATAGCCGGCCAAGGGGATGAAGATGGAGTTTCCGTTGATTTTGCTTGTGAGCTTGCGCCCTGCCACGCCGTTCCGTGTCTCGTTCGACTGGGTGGTGTTGTCAATCAACTCCTGCCATTCTGCGGCAATCGGCATGCGGGCGCCGCCGCCAAGGATTGCCGTGGCGGCATCGTCCATGGGTTCCAGCGTGATGAGGGTGTCGACATAGCCGTTGTAGCCGTTGGCGGAATTATCGCAGTACTTGGTAAATTGGTTGTGTGCGCCATAGATGTAGTTGTTCCAAGTGTACGATTCCTTGGGGGTGGTTTCACCCCAGGCAAAGTAGTCGCCGTATCCCTCGGGACTGTTGGCACCCAGGTTGCACTCGGCCCACAGCAGCCCGCTGGGCAGACCCATGTCGACCCATCCGGCAGGGAGGAGCTCGAACTCGGCGCTGTAATCAGGTGCTTGGAGACACCCTCTTCTTCCTTGGTTCTTCCTCTCTAGGGGAAGGGATTGGAGGGGTGAGGCGAGGGGGTCCGGCCTGGCGGCCGGACCCCCTCGATGGGATGTTATAAAACGGTAGAATATCAGTCGCCTATCTGCACGTGGGTGTTGCCCACTACCTTGCCCATGTTGCCACCGCCATAGACGCTGCCCTCGATGTGGGTGGTGCCGAGGATATTGACGATGGTGTTGCCTGTGAAGACGGCGGTGCGGCCATGGCCGCCACCGAAGACGTTGCGCTTGATGCGGCCGTTGTAGGTCTTGACGCGGCAAAGCGTGTTGCCGGTGGAGTTGTAGGGGCCATGGTCGCCGCCGACGTAGACGTTGCTGTGGACAAGAGGATTGTCGACATGGCTCAAGCGACCGGCTTCCTTGCCGATAATCACTTCGACGCCGCCGGTAACCTCAGTGTTCTCGCCGTAGCCGCAGCCGAAGACATTGCCCAGCGAGTCGTGGCAGGCTATGTAGCCCACGGTGCCGCCCAGCACCTTGACGCTGATATCGCCGGTAACGAGCCCCTTGATATTGGAGCCGCCGTGGATGCCGCCCAGCACGGTGCCGTCCTTCATCGTGATGTCGACATGGCCGTGGGGGAGCTTGTTCTTGTTGCCGCCACCGAAGACCTTGCCCTTGACGAGGCCGCCGGCGATGTAGATGGTGGCGGTGCCGCCCTCCTTGACGTTGCCCATGTTGCCGCCGCCGAAGACGTTGCGGTCTACAACGGCGTGGTCGGCCACCACAACGGTGGAGTTGTTCACCTCACCGCGCGAGCGCATGATGTTACTGCGGTAGTTCCCGTAGTCGAATCCGCAGCCGCTGGCGAAGATGCAGCCCCTTTGGGCGCCGAGGATGGTGTCGCCCTCCATGGAGACATGGAAGTAGCCGCCGACATAGACATTGGTGTTGCCCAGCAGGTCGCCGGTGCAGATGGAGGCGGGGTCGACCATGCTGTAGGCGTAGTCGTTGCCAATCCAGGTGGCGTTGGCGCCGGCGGCGATGTAGCCCTTGAGTGTGCCGCCGGTGCAGATGATGAGCGGGTCGCCGCCACCGCGGATGTGCTGCGCCGCACCGCCAATGAAGCCGTCGCTGACCCCGCCCTTGAAGCGGATATAGATGTCGGGGTAGCCGTCGTTGGGTCGGTGCTCGGCATCGTAGCCCGTGCGGGCGCCGAGGATGTCGGCCAGTTCGCCACCCTCCACAATCAGTGTGCGGTGGCCGAGATACTGCTCGTTGAGCGAGCGGCTGGACTGGGAGCCCATGAAGATTGAGTGGCCGGTACTGAAGTAGGCTGACGAAGGAGGCAGCGGACGCTTGACGTTGTGAATGCCGCTCTTGAAGATGAAATTGATTACCTTGCGGTTGCGGTTGGCAACCGTGTTGGGGTAGTTCGGCAGATTGTAGCCGCCGCCTTGTATCGCATAGTTAAGGCTGAGTTTATTATTGTCGCCGAGGGCACGGTCGTAGTCGTTACCGAAAATGCAGGTGGACTCAATCTCTGTTTCGCAGAGTGTACGCGTCCCCACTAATTCAATCGAGCTATGGCGGCCGCTTTCGAAGCGGATGACGGGTGCCTTGTCGCCGGTGAAGTTGCCGTTGATGGCCGTGTTTCTCAGCCCGACGAACCAAATGCCGTTATCACTTGTAGCAAATTGGAGCCCACGGCCGTAGGTTACGCTGTTGCCGCAGGCATAAAGTTTGCTGCTGTTGCCGTACATCTTGAGGTACTCCAGCTTCAGCGGCTGGGAGAGGACGGCTCCATTGTTTATCTGCACCGTGGCCAGCGCGGCTGGCAGGGTGCCGTTGAAGGCGGCGATTCCGTCGGTGGTGCCGTTGGGGAATACCGCGGTGTAGGTGGCGGGCACGCCGTTGACGGACATGGTGGTGTTGCCGGTGCTCTCGTGGCGGTAGACGACGAAGTTGAGCTCGGTGGAGCCGCCCTGCAGGCTGTTGGTGGTGGCCAGGGCAGCCTGGCCGGTGTAGAGGACATAGGCGCGGGTCCATACGGCCTCGAACTCCACCGCCATCGAGAGCTCGTTCCTGGCATTGCTGTAGCCGTTGTTGGTGGGCTGGTACCAGAGCAGCTGGTCGGCCTTGACCAGGTCGCCTACGGCCAGAGGTGTGCCGCCGCTCTCTTCGGTGTAGATGCTTCCGCCGGCCACGCTCTTGAGCCGCCAGCGGTAGAAGCCGCGCCAGACGGCATTGCGGGGTTCGGCCTGCGGCGTGATGGCCGAGCCGATGGGGCTGTAGACGGGGCGCACATAGAAGGGGTTGGCGATGGCGCGGTCGGCGAAGCGCGTCTCCGACGGGAAGGGCCAGCTACGCTCCAGGGTCTTGAGGTAGACAAAGCGGTTGGCGGCGCGCTCGGCGTCGGTGGCGGCACCCACGGCCACGGTCTGCCCGTTCTGGCCGGGGGTCATGTCGACAAACTTGTCGGTCAGCGCGGCCGGCTGCTCGACGGACATGTCGCCCACGGTGCCGTTGCCGTTGAATATCTTGCCGTATCCGTTGTATATAATCTGCACATTGCGCGGATAGAGGCTTGTGATGGGGCTCTCCGGGTCGCTGTATAGCGTCCAGTTGTGGTCCTCGAGGTCGTTGAGGAGGACGGTGCTGCCGGAGTTGTAGATGCCGCTGGGATAGTTCGCTTTGGCCGCAGCGTAGATGTTGGCCGTCCCGGCGGTGTAGGGGGTGAAGGTCTGGGCTGTGGTCGTCAGACCGATGGTCAGCAACACTAGTGCTGACAGGATGGAGTTTGTTTTCATTCAGTTTGTTTACTATTCTTTTTTATATGTTGACTCCTGCTGGTTGTACCGCCCCAACTCTCGGACAGACATCCTGCGGAAAAGCACATAAAAAACGCTGGGGGGAAGGGGGAGGACCCCTGGCCTCTCGCAGAAAATCGCCCAAAAGGGTACCGATAGGGTGCGGTTTTGGGTGTTTAGGCGTTGTCTACGGCAGCGTCGTTTACATGTTTATCTCTGGCAATCAGCGCTGTAAACAAAAGCCCCCAGCCTGAAAGCCGGGGGCAAAGATAGACACATTTTCGGACGTAAAAGCGTCTTGGCCTATTTTTTAACTTTTATTAACACCATATATATATATATCGCATTGATCCTTATCTATTTCTCGCGGATTACGTCGCCGTGGTCGCGGACAATCATGCGGTACCACTCCTCGCGATACTTGGGCATGTTGGGCATGGCGCTTTGGCCGGTCTCGGTGCGCTCGAAGCGGCCGTCCTTCTCCTTCTTGACGTTGCCGTCGAGGTATTTGACCAACAGGTACTTATCCAGGTCGTTCCACTCCTTCATCATGCGGGCGGCCTGGCGGTTGCAGAAGTCGTTGAGCTGACGCTCGAGGGCCTCGCCGGTGCTTTCCTTGGCGCGGTTGTCGAATTTCTCGACATCGCTGACGAAAGTCTTCTCGAGTCTGGACTGCACCTTCTGCAGGTCGACAATCATGTCGCTGTAGCGGCTGTAGGCGAAGTTGGTAACGCGGTTGAAGAGCCAGAAGGCTGCGGTCTCGCTGTAGGTCATCATGTCGCCGTTGCCCTCGCGGAAGCAGAGGGGTATGTCGGTGATGCCGCAGTACATGGGGCAGTAGACGGTGGAGTAGGTGTCGTCGACACCGAACCAGAGGATGCCTCCCACCTTGGCGGGCAGCCAGCCGCGGCACTGGGCCACGAACGAGAAGCCCGTCTGCTGGGTGGAGGTGGCGCGCTCGTGGATGTACGACTGGCCGTCCACCTCGAAGCCCATCGGGCGCCAGCGGTAGGGGCACTGGAAGGGGCCTGCGCCGAGGTCCTTGGTCATGTCCATCGAGGTGCCCTCGTAGTGGTCGCGCATAAGGTTCATCACCTCGAGCACGTCCACCTTGTGGTCGGGCTTGATCCAGAGGGGCAGGCGTTCGGCGGTGGCGTCGCCCATGGCGTATTTCTCATATTTCTGCATGCCGGAGGCCACGCGGTTGAACATGGCGTACACACGGGCGTCGCAGCCACGCATGGCGCTGAAGGTCAGCGGGGCGTATGTGTCGCAGAAGGAGAAGTCGGCATCCTTGCCGTTGTACCAGCCGCAGGCGCGGGCGTAGGTGATGACCTCGCTGCTGTAGACGCACTCCACCTCGGGCTCGAAGAGGTAGTCGAGGTGGGCGCTGGAGATGACCTTGTGCAGCCCTTTGCCCTTGGCCTTCTGGAATTTGCCGGTCTCCTGGGGGAAGGTGGTGATGCGGGCCTGGTTGGCGTGGCCGCTGACGTAGCCGTCGGGGATGCGGCGGGCCACCCACACGGCGCCGTCGGTGTATTTGTATTTCAGTTTCTTGGCCAGGTCGGCCTTGACGGTGCCGGGGCGCTTGCCGATGAGTTCGAGGATCCACACCTCGTTGGGGTCGGCGATGGAGAAGCTCTCGCCGGAGCTGTGGTAGGGGTAGTCCTTCATGAAGCCGGCGAGCACCTGGATGGCCTCGCGGGCGTTGCGGGCGCGCTGGAGGGTGAGGTAGATGAGCGAGCCGTAGTCGATGCCACCCTCAATCTCGCCGTGCAGCTCCTCGCGGCCGCCGTAGGTGGTCTCGCTGATGGCCAGCTGGTACTCGTTCATGTTGCCGACGACGCTGTAGGTCTGGGCTGCCTGTGGGATTTTCATCAGGGGGCGTCCGCTGTCCCAGTCGACGACCTGGATCATGGTGCCGGCGGGGTAGGTGGCGGCGCGGCGGTAGTAGAGCTCGCCGTAGAGCGTGTGGCTGTCGGCGGCATAGGTGATCATGGTGGAGCCGTCCTTGGTTGCACCACGGGTGAAGAGGAAATTGGTGCAAGCCTCGGCGTTCTGGCCGAGGAGCATGGCCACGCCCAGCAGGGCGGTAGCCAGAATTCGGGTGGTTTTCTTCATGGGGGTATTGTTTGATTTATTCTCTTTCTTTCAGTATGTTTTCCATATTCGAAGGGTTCTGCCGATTGTCGAACACAGCTACAATATAAATCACATCCTTTATAATTACATAGACAAGCCTGTTGAGTTTCGACCGCAGCACACGGTACTTCAACCCGTCGGCTCGACGTATACTGCATTCCTCACCTAGAAACGGGTTGTCCGAGAGAAATCTCGCCATGCGGGATTGTGGTGGCGCGTCCTGCAAGCAGGTCGTCTATACGCCGGTTTAATTCGGCCTCTTCCTGCTCGGCAGAGCGGGGCGAGAAGGCCTGCCGTATGGCAGCACCCACTTTCTCGTCGGACGGTTCATCCATGCCTGGTTCAACCAGCTCGGCGACAAAGCGTTGTGCGCGTGCGGTGAGCTCCTGGACCGTGTAGGGGCCAGTGCTGTCGACCTCGAAGCTTATCTTTATTTTTTCCATCGGTCGGTATGTTTTTTGCGGTGCAAAGATACGAAATGTTTCCGAGGTGGCAAAAAAAAAATTGGGGCGGCACGACAGGGTTGCAGCCTGGGAGGCGCATATTATATCACAGATATAATATAATCAAGCAGTTGGGGCGAATGGGGAAAGACAGGGTAATCCTAGGGTAATTCTAGGGTGGGTAATATAAAACAAGGTAACTACAAGTATAGTTCGAGCTGAACAAACGCAAAATCAACTAAAAATAGATTGTAAACATCTGGTCTACAGCGGGAAGTATTTTTAGTGGCATGTTGTGAATTGACAAAGTCTGCCCGACTGTATTTTTTTTTCGTATCTTTGCAAACGGAAAACAGATACAGATAATCTATATGGAATTCAAACTCAACACGATAGAGGAAGCCATCGAGGACATCAGGGATGGCAAGTTTGTGATTGTGGTGGACGACGAGGACCGCGAGAACGAGGGCGACTTCATCATCGCCGCCGAGAAAATCACGCCCGAGCACGTGAACTTCATGCTCAAGTATGGCCGCGGTGTCCTTTGCGCACCCATCACCGAGGAGCGCTGCCACGAGCTGCAGCTCGACATGCAGGTGCACGACAACACATCGATGCTGGGCACACCGTTCACCGTCACGGTGGACAACCTCGAAGACGGCTGCACGACGGGCGTGAGCATGCACGACCGCGCCAGCACCATCCGCGCGCTGGCCGACCCCGCCACCAAGCCCACCCAGCTGGGCCGTCCGGGCCACATCAACCCCCTGCGCGCCCGCAACGGCGGCGTGCTGGTGCGCGCCGGCCACACCGAGGCCTCGGTCGACCTGGCTCGCCTGGCCGGCCTGCAGCCTGCCGCCGCCCTGATCGAAATCATCAACGACGACGGCACCATGGCCCGCATGCCGCAGCTGCAGGAGGTGGCGAAGCGCTTCGGGCTCAAAATCGTCACCATCAAGGACCTCATCGCCTACCGCGTGGCCCACGAGACCCTGGTGCGCCGCGAGCAGGAGGTGTTCCTCCCCACCCAGTGGGGCAACTTCCAGCTCATCGCCTACACGCAGCTTGACAACGGCTCGACCCACATGGTGCTGCGCAAGGGCGAGTGGGAGGAGGGCGAGCCGGTGCTGGTGCGCGTCCACTCCAGCTGCGCCACGGGCGACATCTTCGGCTCGTGCAAGTGCGACTGCGGCGAGCAGCTGCACCACGCCATGCAGATGATCGAGCGCGAGGGCAAAGGCCTCATCGCCTACATGAGCCAGGAGGGCCGCGGCATCGGCCTGGTCAACAAGCTCAAGGCCTACCACCTGCAGGAGCAGGGGCTCGACACCGTGGAGGCCAACCTGCAGCTGGGCTTCAAGGCCGACGAGCGCGACTACGGCATCGGTGCCCAAATCCTTCGTCAAGAGGGCGTTACACGGATGCGCCTCATCACCAACAACCCCGTCAAGCGCACGGGCCTCGAAGGCTATGGCCTCGAGGTGACCGAGATTGTCCCCCTCGTCGAGACGCCCAACAAATACAACGAGCGCTACCTCAAAACCAAGCAGGAGCGCATGGGGCACGCGCTGCGGATGGAGTAGCAGCCCCATTCCCCACCCCGTGAAATACACACGGGACTGCCCATTTACAATCTCGAGATTGCAAAAAACACTGAATTTTACAATCTCGAGATTACATTTTTTGTATTTTTTTTAATCTGCACATTACAAAAAATGTGTATATTTGCAGCATGAACGACATGAGCATAGATGACTTATTTAACGTATTTTCAGCAAAATACGCACGAATTGGGGTCCAATTTGTACGCAGCATCGAGCAGGAAATCGAGTGGAAAGCACCGCTGATAGGTATTCAGGGGGCTCGCGGAGTGGGGAAGACCACGCTGTTGTTGCAGCACGCTAGGTTGCATCACAAACTCGACGGCACAACGCTCTACGCCAGTGTGGACAATATTTGGTTCAACGCTCACAGCATCTACGAGTTGGCTACGGCATTCTCGCAGCGGGGTGGGCGCTACCTCTTCTTGGACGAGGTGCACAAATACGCCAACTGGAGTCAGGAACTGAAGAATATCTACGACGACCTGCCGGATCTGCATGTGGTGTTCACGGGTTCGTCGCTACTCGAGATACTCAATTCGCGTGCCGACCTCAGCCGGCGCGCCATAGTATACGAGATGCAGGGCTTCTCGTTCAGGGAGTACCTGAACTGGAACGAATCGCTGACGTTGCCACGAGTGACGCTGGAACAGCTGCTGGGCGGACACGTGGCCATCGCCACAGAGACCCTCAGGCAGGTGAAGGTGCTGCAACACTTTGATGCCTACCTTCGCCACGGCTACTATCCCTTCTACAAGGAGATGCCCGCGCTCTTCAGCAGCCGACTGTCCGAGGTGGTCAACATGGTGTTGGAGATAGAGATCCCTCAGCTGCGAGATGTGGAGACATCGTATATCCCAAAAATGAAGCAACTGCTGTACATCATAGCGGAGTCGGCTCCTTTTGTACCCAACATCAGCAAGCTCAGCGAGCGCATTGGCCTGTCGCGCAATGCATTGCTGCAATATCTCAATGCGCTGCACGACAGCCGTATCACCTTCAGCCTGCAAAAGGAGAGTGCCGGCGTTGCACGCCTGCAGAAGCCGGACAAGCTGTACCTCGACAATACCAACCTGGCCTATGCGCTCATCGGCCTGCAACCCAACGTGGGCACCTTGCGCGAGACTTTCTTTGCTAATCAGTTGCGCTATCAGCACGAGGTCAACTTGGCTGTGCAGGGCGACTTCGTGGTCGACCACCGCTTCACTTTCGAGGTCGGTGGGGCTGGCAAAGGGAGCAAACAGATTGCGGCGGTGGAGAACGCCTATGTCGTGGCGGACAATATCGAGTACGGCAATGGGAAGCACATTCCGCTCTGGATGTTCGGAATGTTATACTAAAAGTAACCACATGGAACGGCCTTGTCGACAAACATGTTTTCGGTGGCGGATACGGCACCTCGGCCGTCATCACCGGCGACACCAGGGTCAACATCCTGGGAACCACCCATGTGGGCGGCAACGTCTACGGCGGCGGCAACCTGGGCAAGGTGAAAGGCAACACCCGGGTGCAAATCGGCGATTGAACATTCTTATTCATTCTCTCCACCACACAGCCCCTGGCCACCCAATGGCCAGGGGCTATCTTTTTCCAAGACACACCCTTTCGTCCACCTCCCCTAGGGAAGGAACAATGTGTGTCGGATAAGAATTGTGTTAAAAAATCATAAATTTTAATTATGGATACAGCCGATTGGGAAAATATGACTACTTTCGCCGTCGGTTTTCATGCCGGTAGCACTCGCTATCAAACTGACTACCAGAGAGAATACATGAATGACGCTGCCGTAGACAACGCCTAAAAACCCAAAACCGCACCTTATCGGTACCCTTTTGGGCGCTTTTCTGCGAGAGGCCAGGGTTAAACCCTCACCCCGCGTTTTTTTATGTGCTCTTCCGAATGATGCCTGTCCGAGAGTTGGACACCACGGCACGCCCGAATACAGCATATAATTACCCAAACAACTCAAAAACCAGACAAGTTAAATCACTGATTATGAATGCATTACCCCCCCCCCACCACACAAATCACTCCTACACCAACTACCCACACACCTTGTAACATCAAAAAGGACGGCGTCATGAACAGAGTGAGCCGACACCTGCTCGCCCTGCTGCTTGCGGCGCTGCCCCTGGCTGCCACGGCACAAAACAACACAGTATTCCTCGACGACCGCGAGCCCCACACGTGGAGCTACTACAGCGACCCTGCCTCCCCCGTTCGCAGCCTCAATCCAGCGGATGTAAAAATAACTTATTTTGCCTACGGCACCAACACCATGTACAGCAGCAACGCGGCCACCCCCTCGGGCAATCCGGACGTGAGCGTGGCTGCCAGCCAGGTGGGCATCGGCATCGATGCGCCAGAGAAGAATACCTATGTCTACCACAAGACGCTGGAGCGCGTGAACGGAGAAGAGAACGCCGCCACCAGCGACTTGTGCAAATATACAACCATCCCCAACCCATTCTCCATTCGCCCCACCTACGGCAGCGGCACCACCCGTTGGCGCGGATTCTACAAGTGGCGCATCAAAGCGCTGAACGGAGGCAGCATCTATGCCGACGAGGAGAGGTTGCAGCCTGTGGCGCAGGGTGCGATGGTCGATGCGGAGCAAGACCTCTACTTTGCCCCGGCTAGTTCCACTGGCATGACGGTGGAACTGGAAGCCATCTGGGCGCGTGCCTATGTGTTCGGCAGCACAAGCAACCTCAATTCCGCCTACTCCGGGAACTATGCCACCGGCGCCAACGCCTACGAGCGCAATTTTGTGGTTCTCACGGGTGCCACCACCGGCATGGCGGCCAACCGGGGGCGCGGAGCCACCATCACCTCCATCTATCCTAACGGCACCAACGGGAGCAACGCCACCCTGCTCACCGGAGCCCCCACTTCGGTGTACATCAGTCAGAATTTCCACTGCGAGGGCGACACCAAATTCGAGTACGTCAACTTCTATGCGTACAACTACATCTTCTCCGCCAGTCCTTCCACCTCCGGCACGAATCAGACTTTCAAAAACCGCCTGGTCATGGGACGCGGCATCCAGAACCCATGGGACGATTACCCCTGCCTGCGTGCCATTGCCGGCTATTGCATAGCCGACAACACGGCTCCCAGTTCGGAGGTCGACGTCAAGCTCCGCATCGAGAGTGGCACCTACCAGGTAGCCTGGTTCCTCGGGTTGACCAACAGTCGCAACTATCCGGTTGCACAACTGGTTACCAGCAACGACGCAGCAGCATGCAACGTTCCGGTGCTGGCTTCCACGCATGTGGTACTGGGGTCGGACTATGACCGCTCGACGGGCAACAACGAGCTGCTGTCCATCCGCAGCACCATGTATGGCGCACGCTGGCAGGTGTTCACCAACGCAGGCTGCCTGGGTTCCAAGATGTTCAACTATTGCATCAAGAGCGGCCGCTTCTTCACGGGCAACGTGGGCGATGCCAAGGGCAACGAGTCGGTATACCTCGGCACCATAGCCACCGAATACGGCACCGGTCGCATCGGTTGCCGCACCCTTGTCATGGAAGGCGGCATTGTCTCGAGCATCGCCGGCGGGATGGACTCGGACGGCGAGGGCATCACCCCCGAACACCGGCAGGTGGACCTCCGCATCAAGGGAGGCACCATCCGCGGCTGCCTCTATGGTGCCTCGATGCACTCTTACGCCAACGGCTCGCGCCGTATGGTGATTACCGGTGGCGACATCCATGGCTGGCTGGCCGGTGGCAGCAACGGCACCGATGTGATACTGGCCGACATGAGAGGCAACACCTATATCTATTTCGGAGGCAGGGCAAGGCTTGAGTATGCCGCCGACGACCCGAAAATCGCCTCGTCCTACGGCGGCAATCTCTATGGAGCCGGCTCGGGCAACGAGGAGGCCACGGGCGATGTAACCCCCGGACGTGTCCGCAATTCCACCGTTGTCATTGCCGACAGTTGTCTGATTTCGCGCAATGTCTATGGCGGCGGCAACTATGGCTACATCACCGACCGCGGCAGCAACATCTGCATCCTCGGCGGCACCATCAAAGGAAAAGTCTTCGGCGGCAGCAATCGCCAGACAGGCAAACAGGTAAACATCGTCATGCGTGGCGGACAGGTCTGCGGCGGTGTCTTTGGCGGCAGCAACCTGCTGGGCCGCGTCGAAGGGCCGGTTTTTGTGAATATCGAAGGAGGAACCGTAGGCGAGCCTGGCTGCGCCGACAGCCTCGGAAATGTGTTCGGTTGCGGCTACGGCGAGGCAACCTCCATCGGGGGCGACGTGCAGGTCGTCATCGGCCGCGAGGATGCCAAGCACCCTCACGCCAACAACCCGCTTGTCCACGGCCATGTCTATGGAGGCGGTTTCAACGCCCCCCACAATTCCATAGGAAAGACCTTCAGCGTAACCACATGGAACGGCCTTGTCGACAAACATGTCTTCGGTGGCGGATACGGCACCTCGGCCGTCATCACCGGCGACACCAGGGTCAACATCCTGGGAACCACCCATGTGGGAGGCAACGTCTACGGCGGCGGCAACATGGGCAGGGTCAAAGGAAACACCAAGGTGCAAATTGGCGATTGACCATTCTTATTTATTACCTCCACTACACGGATTCCAGCCATCTCTGGCTGGAATCCAACTTTTGGGATGTTTGTGTCGCCCCTGCACAAAAAGTATCCAAATTTTCCCATCGATGGGAAATAATGGGAAATGGCCCTTGTATTCCCCTAGAGAACCCCTACCATTCCCCTACCGTCTCCCTGCCATTCAGCAGGAGATTTTTGTTAAATTTATACAAAACGGACTGCGATTGGGAAAATAGTCGTACCTTTGCACCTTGATTCAAACCACCCCCACCATGACAAAAAAGAGCATACTCACAGTTGCATTCTGGGTCGTGGCCACCTGCGCCATGGCCTGCACCAACCTGCTGGTTACCCGCGGCGCCTCGACCGACGGCAGCACCTTCATCACCTATGCGGCCGACAGCCACACGCGCTACGGCCAACTGCGCTTCTGCCCCGCCGCCGACCACGCGCCCGGCGCAACGCTGCGCCTCTACAACTACGGCTCACAGAAGTTCCAGCTGGAAATTGCGCAGCCGGCACACACCTACCAGGTCGTCGGCTTCATCAACGAGCACCAGCTGGCCATCGGCGAGACCACCTGGGGCGGACGCAAGGAACTGGAGCACGGCAACAAAGAGGGCATCGACTACGGCAACCTCATCTATGTGGCCCTCCAGCGCGCACGCAACTGCCGCGAGGCCATACGCGTGATGCACGAGCTGGTCTCCACCTACGGCTACGCCGACGGCGGCGAGACCTTCTCGCTCTGCGACCCCAACGAGGTGTGGATCTACGACATCGTGAGCAAGGGCGAAGAGAAAGGTGCTGTGTGGGTGGCGCGGCGCGTGCCCGACGGCTACATCAGCGGCCATGCCAACCAATGCCGCATCACCACCTTCCCCTGGGAGCAGAAAAAATCGTACAAGAGTATCAGCAGCAAGAACCTCAAACACTTGAACAACAAGGATGTGGAGTGTGTCTACAGCCACGATGTGGCCGACTTCGCGCGCCGGCAGGGGTGGTACAGCGGCAAGGATGCCGAATTCAACTTTGCCGACACTTACAATCCACTTACTTTCAGTGGCCTGCGTGCCTGCGAGGCGCGCGTCTACGCCATGTTCCGCCGCGCCGCCGACGGCATGGAGCGCTACGAGCGCTTCGCCATGGGCGACAAGACGGCCGAGCGGCTGCCGCTGTGGGTGAAGCCCAACCGCAAACTGACCGTGCAGGACTGCATGGCCCTGATGCGCGACCACTACGAGGGCACGCCGATGGATATGACGCAGGACCCCGGCGCCGGCCCCTTCCACTGCCCCTACCGCTGGCGGCCGATGGAGTTCGCCATCGACGGACAGACCTACGTGCACGAGCGCGCCATCAGCACCCAGCAGACGGGCTTCTCGTTTGTGGCGCAGTGCCGCAGCTGGCTGACTCCGAAGCTGGGCGGCGTGCTGTGGTTCGGCGTCGACGATACCTACTCCACCTGCTACGTCCCCGTCCACTGCGGCATCACCCAGGTGCCCCACTGTTTCGAAGAGGGCAACGGCAGCATGAGCCAATACAGTGAGACGGCCGCCTTCTGGCTCTTCAACCGCGTGAGCAATTTCTGCTACCTGCGCTACGACTCGATGATTGTCGATGTGCAGCGTGTGCAGCAGGAGTTGGAGACCGACTTCGTGCGCGACGAGCAGGCCCTCGTGCGCCGCTGGGCCGAGGTCGACGTCGAGGAGGCGCGCCTGGTGGGCCTGCTGAACCAGTTCGCCAACAGCCACGCCGAGCGCATGATGCGCCGCTGGAAGGAGCTGGACCAGATGCTGCTGACAAAATACATCGACGGCAATATAAAATATATGAAGAAGGGGCGCCCCGAGACGACGGAGACCGGCGTGGTGCGCTTCCCACAGCAGCCGCCCTACCCGGAGTGGTTCCTGCGCCAGATTGTGAACGACCGCGGCGAGGTGCTGCGCGAGCGCTAAATCAAGGATATATCGTCAGTAGGTACCCGTCGAAGTGGGTACTGTACTCGTAGAGGGGGCAGCCGGTGGCGCTGCCCTCGAGGGGGTTGCCGTATTCGGTCTCGAAGCGCGAGTGGCAGGTGGGGCACTCGAGCACCGCGCCGCCCCAGTCGCCGTCGGGCAGCAGGCGCACATCGCAGCCCGCCGGGCAGGCGCACTCGAAGGCCACGAAGCTGGTATAGGAGGTGCGGCGGACGAAGATGCCCTTGTGGCCGCGGTTGATGGTAACGCTGCCGCCTACCGAAGCGAGGTCGGCGAAGTCGGGCATGGTGATGTCGAGGGTGCCGCCGTCGCCGAAAGGAGTGCGGCAGCGGTCGGGAGTGCAGGATGCGAAGAGCAGGGGAATGAGGAGAAGAAGGAGTGAAAGGGAGTGAAAGGGAGTGAAAGGGAGTGAGGGGACAAATGTGGCTTGATATTTCATTGCTCGGCGGGATAGTCGCCATAGATGGTGGCGAGGACCACCTGGGCCACGATGGCGAGGGTCTGGGGATTGACGGAGGAGAGGTCGTCGGCGGTGGTGTGCCAGTGCTCGAAGAAGCTGCCGGAGGGGTGGTTCTGCACGATGTCCACCATCGGGATGCGGGCGAGGCGGTTGACGTAGAAGTGGTCGTCGAGGATGGGGTCGGTCTTGGAGGAAAGGAAGATGTTGCCGTGGCCGAGGGCGGCGGCGACGTTCCAAATCTTGTCGGTGAGGCCGGGGGCGAAGGAGCGGCTGACCTCCTCCTTGGTGAAGCGGGGCTGGTGGGTGCCCACCATGTCGAGCAGGATGCCGTAGATGGCGGAGTAGTAGGGCACGTGGGGTGTGCGTGCCCAGTGCTGGGCGCCCTTGCACCAGGAGTCCTCGTCGCGGGAGTCGCCCCACGAGGGGGGGCCCTGGTCCTCGACATCGAAGAAGACGAAGTCGATGCCTACCGAAGGCGGCATTTGGCTCATCACGCGGGCCATTTCCATAAGCACCGCCACGCCGGAGGCGCCGTCGTTGGCACCGGGGACGGGCTTGCGGTGGTTGGATTGGTCGGGGTCGTGGTCGGCCCAAAGGCGGCTGTCCCAGTGGGCGCCGAGGAGCAGGCGCTGCGGAGCCTGCGGGCGGAGTGAGGCGATGATGTTGCGCCCGGGGACGGAGGTGCCGTCCCAGAGGGTGGCGTTGAAGGGTTGCACGATGACCGTGTCGCACCACTGGCGCATGCGCTGCTCGAGGTATTGCGCGCAACGTTGCCACCCCTGGCTGCCCGGGGTGCGGGGGCCAAAGGCGAGCTGTGCGGCGACGTAGGAGTAGGCCGAGTCGGCGTTGAACTGCGGCGTGGCCACCCGGGCATAGTCGACGGTTGCGGTCGGAGGATTGGGGTCGGGGGTCTGCTTGGACTTGCATCCGGCCATGAGGAACAGGGTGACCAGCAGGCAGGAGACAGCCTTAACTCCGTTCATGTCAGACTTTTATTTGATGCGCTCGGCATATTCGCCGGTGCGGGTGTCGACTTTGATGCGTTCGCCTTCCTTGATGAAGAGGGGCACCTTGACCTGGACGCCGGGTTCGACGGTGGCGTCTTTCATGGCGTTGGTGGCGGTGTTGCCGGCGAAACCGGGCTCGGTGTAGGTGACGACGGTCTCGATGAAGGGGGGCAGTTCGCAAGTCATCGGGGTCTCGGTGTCGGCCTCGACGGTGATTTCAACGTACTGGCCGTCCTTGAGGAACTGCGGGGCGTTGATGATCTGCTCGGGGATGTAGATTTGCTCGTAGGTTTCGGTGTGCATGAAGACGTGCATGTCGCCCTCTTTGTAGAGGTAGGTGTAGGGGCGACGCTCGACGCGGACGATGTCGATTTTGGCGCCGCTGGGGAAGGTGTTCTCCAGCACGCGGCCGGTCTTGACGCTGCGCATCTTGGTGCGCACGAAGGCGGCGCCCTTGCCGGGCTTGACGTGGAGGAACTCGACGATGGTGTAGATGTCGTTGTTGAAATTGATGCAAAGTCCGTTCTTGATGTCTGCGGTTGTTGCCATAAAGAATGATTATGAATTGTGAATTTATGAATTTTTGTTGTTTTTCTTTTTCTCTTCGGCGAGGAGCTGGGTGAGGCGTCGGAGGTCGGCCTGGAGCTGGTCGATTTCCTCGTCGGCCGACTTGGCGCGCTCGCGTTCCATGAGCCAGCGCATGGCGACGGCGAGGGTGACGAGGATCATCGTCAGCGAGAGACGCATCGGGCTGTCTTTCAGGAGGAAGAACACGACGGTGGCGCCCAGGATGAGGACGTAGGAGATAATCTCGTAGAGTCGTATGGCGGTTTTGTGGCTCATGATGTCGGACGGTTTTTGAGGGTGCAAAGATACGCACTTTTTTTGAATTGGCGAATATTTTTTTCACCTGCCATGCCGGAAAGCGGGCGGGACGGTAGGGGAACTCTAGGGGAACGGTAGGGGAATACTAGGGTCTTTTCCCATTATTACCCACCGATGGGAAAATAGGGATACTTTGGCTTGGCGGGTTCCGGAGGGCGGGCTTCCGGGGGTGAAAAAAAACGCCGATTGCGAAAAAAGTTGTATCTTTGCATTTTAAAACACTGGCAAAATGCGACTGAAAAGACTGTGGACTGCGGCACTCATCCTGCTGTGCTGCAATACGATAAAGGCCCAGACCGCCGACTCGGTGGATGTGCTGGACTACGACCTGCGGCTCGACCTGAGCCAGGAGGCTCCCTTTGGCGGCGACGCCACGCTGACGCTCAAACTGTTGCGTCCATGCGCGACGATAGCGTTGCGGCTGTACGGCACGCTGGACTCGGCCGAGGTGGACGGCGTGCGGGTGGAGGATGCCAGCCTGGCGGCCCTGCCGACAGCGGGCATCGCTGCGGGGCGCGAGTTCACGATCCGCCTTTGGTACAAGGGGCGCGGATATGTGGAGCCGGCCAGCGGCAACGAGTGGGGGGGCTTCCACTTCGACCGCACGATGAGTTACAACCTGGGCGTGGGCTTCAGCACCGACCCGCACTGCCTGGGGCGCGCGGTGTTCCCCTGCCGCGACAATTTCCACGACAAGGCGACCTACACGCTGAGTGTGAAGACGAAGGCTGGGTGGAGCGCGGAATGCGGCGGGATGCTGCAGGGGCGCACGGTGGCGGAGGACGGCACGGAGGAGAGTGTGTGGCGCATTGCGCAGCCGACGCCGACCTACCTTGTCTCGGTCAGCCAGGCCCAGGACTACACCCGCATCCACGACACCATCGCTTCGCTCCACGGCGACTATCCGCTGACGCTGGGCTATCAGAACCGCGACAGCATAGGGGTGCGCGAGGCTTTTGCGCAGCTGGACTCGGTGGTGCCGCAGTTCGAGCGCTGCTTCGGCCCCTACCGCTGGGGTCGCATCGGCTACATCGCCACGCGCAAGGGTTCGATGGAGCACGTGAACAACATAGCGCTGGCGACGAGCTTCATGACCTCGACCGAGGAGCGTGCGCAGAGCACGATAGCCCACGAGCTGGGGCACGCGTGGTTCGGCAACCTGGTGACCTGCGCGACGGAGGCCGACATGTGGATCAACGAGGGCGGGGCGTCGTTCACGAGCGAGGTGGCGATGGAGAGCGTGAAGGGGCGCGCGGCGTCGGACGACTACTACCAGCGCAACCTGGAGAGCGTCATCCGAACGACCCACCTCACCGACGGCGCCTACCGCCCCCTGAGCCCTATGCCGCACTCCCACACCTACGGCTCGACGACCTACGACAAGGGGTGGATGGTGTGGCACTCGCTGCGCGGCTACCTGGGCGAGGAGCGCTTCTATGCCGCCCTGCAGAGGCTGATGGAGCGGTGCGCCTACGGCAATATCGACTCCTACGGCCTGCGCGACTCGCTGAGCGCCTACACGGGCGAGGACCTGACCGACTTCTTCGACTTCCACGTCTTCGGGCGCGGATTTGCGGACTTCTATGTCACCAACACCTCCGGCGACGGCGCATGCCTGACCAACAGTGTGGACCTGACGGTACGCCAGCAGTCGGTGGGCGGCAGCACGCTTATGCAGTCGACGCGTGTGCCGGTAACCTTCTTCTCGGAGACGGGCGACACGATCAAACGATGGTTCACCGCCGAAGGCGAGAGCTTCGAGACGGTCATGAGACTCCCCTTCACGCCGGCCTTCTATGTGCTGGACTACGACAAAGAGATTTCCGATGCCGCCACCGTGGGCGAGGCGCACCTGACGGGTGGGAATACGACCGTCCGCATCAACCATGCCCACATAGCCCTCAACGCCGGGGCGGCGGCCGACGTGTACGTGGAGCACCACTGGGGTTCGCCCTACGGCGAGCGCCCCTACGGCGCACAGCGCATGGCACAGCGCTACTGGCTGCTGCGCGGCGTGTGGGGCAAGGAGGCGGCCGTGCAGGGCCGGTTCCGCTACGCACGCAACGGCACCTACACGCAGCTCGACCATGGCTTCCTCCCGCTGGCCTCCGATGTGGACTCGCTGGCGCTGCTCTACCGCTCGGCACCCAACAGCCCGTGGCAATTGCTGTCGCTCGCCCGCGAAGGCAACGCCTCCGAAGGCTTCCTGGTGGCCGACAGCCTGCTGCCGGGCGAGTACACGCTGGCGGTGGTGGACAGTGTCCGCATCGGCATCGAGGACGCCATACCCGTCGAAGCCAACCTCTTCCCCAACCCCCTGAAGCAGGGGCAGGCGCTGGCCGTCGAGGTGCCGACCGAGGCGCCATTCACGGTGGCCATTTTCGACGCCGAGGGGCGCGCGGTGTGGCGGAAAGAGGGGGTGATGAGCGGCCAGAAACTGTTGCCCAGCCTGGAAAGTGGCAATTACATTGTCCGAATTGAAAATAAATTCCTATCTTTGCACTCGAAATTGATTGTATTATGACCCGTATAAAGACCCTCCTCCTAGTGGCCCTGGCGGCCCTGGCGCTGAACGCCTCGGCGCAGTACACGCAGCTGGGCAAGAAGAACGAATTCATGCTCAAGATCGAAGGCGGCTATGCCCCCTTTGTGGGCCATATCGGCGAAGCCGACAACTACGGCTACCCGCTCCCCAAGAGCTACCACGGAGCCGACATCGACGTGATGGCCGGCATCAACATCAGCCAGGACTGGTTCCTCGGCGGCGGCGCAGGCTTCGGCTATTACTTCTCGAACCACGACGACACGCCGTCGATGATGGGCGCCAAGGTATTTGCGGACATGGACTTCCGCCCCATCTGGAAGTCGGTCATGGGCAAGGACTACCAGCCCAAGTCGATCAAGTGGGCCCCCGAGGTGGGCGTCCGCCTGGGCGGCAGCATCCTGCTGGACCACCCCGTCGAGGGCACCCTCTTCTCGCCCCTGGCCGAGGTCTACGGCGGTGTGAACTGGTACTACTGGTACCACTTCAACGGCATGCGCAACATGACGCGCAACTGGTCGAGTTTCTACCTCACCGCCGGCGTGGCCTACCTCCACAAGACAGTGTTTTTCCCCATACGTATAGGTTGGAGGTGGTAAGCAGATGCAGACAGTACGACAGAACAAGATTTGCAGCCTCATCCAGCAGGACCTGGGCGACATCTTCCTGCGGGAGATGAAGCCGGTGCTGGGCAATTCGCTCATCACCGTGACGCGAGTCCGCATCACGCCCGACCTCTCCATCGCGCGCGCGCACCTATCTATCATGCCCATCGGCGGGGCGAAGCAGGAGGACATCATGGACCTCATCGAGCAGAACCGCAGCGACATCCGCCGCCGCCTCGGCCTGCGCGAGGGCAAGCAGCTGCGCATCATTCCGCAGCTGGAGTTCTACCTCGACGACTCGCTCGACTACATCGAGAACATCGAGCGCCTGCTCAAACAATAGCCGATGCGCATCGAAGGGCTCATCGCGGTGCGCTACCTCTTCGCCCGCCGGCAACGGTCGGTGGTGAACATCATTTCGTGGATTTCGCTCGTCGGGCTGATGGTCAGCACGGCGGCGCTGATTATAGTCCTTTCGGTCTACAACGGCATCGGCGAGCTGACCAAGAGCCTATTCAACACGTTCGACCCCGAGCTCGTCGTCGAGCCGGCCGAGGGCAAGACCTTCCGCCTGACGGAGATCCCTTACAGCACGATTGCGGGCGCCGAAGGGGTGGCCGAGGTGGTGCCGCTGGCCAGCGAGTCGGCCTGGATCACCTACGGCGACCAGCAGGCCATCGTCACCCTCCGCGGCGTCGGCGAGGGCTACGCGCGCCTCACCGGCCTCGACACCCTGCTGGCCGACGGGCGCTACGACATTTCCGACCACACCCTCATTCTCGGCGGCGAGATATTCCACCGCCTCGGCATGCGCATCCCCTCCCCCACCCCGGCCACCGTCCACATCCCCAAGCGCGGCACCACCAGCCTCGGCATGACCATGGACGAGGCCTTCAACATCGCCTATGCCTACCCCGCGGCCAACTTCTTCATCCAGCAGGACATCGACCGGCGCTACGTGGTGACCGACATCGCGCTGGTGCGCCGACTGATGGACTACGCGCCCGACGAGTGCACCGCCCTCGCCCTGCGCCTGGCGCACGGGGCCGACGCGGCCAAGGTGAAGCGCGAGCTCAACTCCTCTCTCCTCACTCCTCACTCCCCACTCCTCATCAAAGACCGCTACGACCAGCAGCCGCTCTATTTCAAGGTGTTCCGCACCGAGCGGCTCGGCATCTACCTCATCCTCTCGCTCATCGTGCTCATCTCGACGCTGAGCCTCGTGGCGTCGCTCTCGCTGCTGATTATCAACAAGCGCGGCGACATCTTCATGCTGTGCAGCATGGGCATGACGGCGCGGCAGGTGCGCCGCTCGTTCCTGGCCGAGGGGCTGCTCATCTGCGCCGTGGCCGTGGCGGCGGGACTGCTGATTGGCTTCGTGGTCTGCTTCCTGCAGCAACAATTCGGCCTTATCCGCATGGGCGACGGCAACTTCGTGGTGGAAGCCTTCCCCGTGGCCATGCGTGCACAGGATTTCCTCTGGACCTTCCTGCTGGTGATGGCCCTGAGCTCGCTCTCGGTCGCCCTTACAGTCCGCAGGGCCCGAATCTGAATGTCAAAATCTCCGCATCAGGATGGCGGATGAGGAGGGTTGCTTTCCGTGCTATAATATACACTTCACGCGGAAGCCGCGGGTGGTGGGCTCTTCAACAATCTCCTGGCATAGCGGACGGAGCGAGTCCTTCACCTCGCCGATGAACGATTGCTGCACCCCCTCCTTCATGAAGTCGAGCGCCACGATTTCCGACATCTCGCTGTAGGTCAGGCGCAGGGTGTAGGGATAGCGCGACGCCATCACCGACCCGGTCATGAAGTCCACAATCTTGTCCGCCGCCTCGCGCTTGGCGGCGATGTTGTATTTGTTGCAGAAAGCGGCCATCTGCGTGTGGATGCCCAGCATGTCGTAGTCCACGCCGTCCACCTCGAACACCAGCTTGTGGATGCGCTGCACGAACTGCTTGGTGGCGCTGTGCACGGGGTTCTCGAATATCTGCTGCGGCGTGCCGTCCTCGTAGATGATGCCCTCGTTCATGAAGAAGATACGCGTGCTGACGTCGCGCGCGAACTTCATCTCGTGGGTGACGATGAGCATGGTCATGCCCTCGGAGGCCAGCTGTCGCATGACGCTCAGCACCTCGCCCACCATGGTGGGGTCGAGGGCGGAGGTGGGTTCGTCGAAGAGGATCACCTCGGGGTGCATGGCCAGGCAGCGGGCTATGGCCACGCGCTGCTTCTGTCCGCCGGAGAGGTCGCTTGGCATGGCGCCGGCCTTCTCGCCCATGCCCACCTTGCGCAGCAGCGTCATGGCTTCGGCCTCGGCCTCGGCGCGCGCGGTGCCGCGCAGCTTCATCGGGGCGTAGGTCACGTTGTCGAGGATGCTTAGGTGCTCGAAGAGGTTGAAGCTCTGGAACACCATGCCCATCTTCTGGCGCATCTTGTTGAGGGGGTACCCTTTGGCCAGGATGTTCTCGCCGTCGAAGATGATTTCGCCGCCGGTGGGCGGGTCAAGCAGGTTGAGGGCGCGCAGGAAGGTGCTCTTGCCGGTGCCCGAGGGGCCTATGATGCTGATGACCTCGCCGCGCTGGATGTCGCAGTTGACGTCTTTCAGCACTTTGAATATCGACCCGTCAGGGTTCACAAACTGTTTGCTCAGGTGCTTTATGGTGATCATTTCTTTGTGTTTTTAACGGTGAGGTCGAGCGCCTTGCCCAACAGCCAGGCCAGGATGAAGTAGATGATGGTTACAAGCAGCAGGGGGAAGAAGGCGTCGAAGGTGCGGTTGCGGATCATGTCGCTGGCACGCGTGAGGTCCTGGATGGCAATGTAGCCCACGATGGAGGTGTTCTTCACCAGCGACACCGCCTCGCCCTTGTAGACGGGCATCACGTTGCGCAGCGCCTGCGGAGCCACGATGTAGGCGAAAGTCTGCCACCGTGTGAAGCCGATGGCCAGGCCCGCCTCGGTCTGCCCGTGGCTGACCGACGAGATGGCCGTGGGAACATCTCGCTCACGTAGGCCGCGAAGTTCAGCGCGAAGGCCACCACCGCCACCGCCGTGGCGCTCAGCCCCGTGCCCGAGAGGACCACGTAGAACATGATCATCAGGAACACCAGCATCGGTATGCCGCGCATGATGTCCACATACACCTTGGCCGTCGTGCTCACCCAGCGCCTTCTGCTCATGCGCATCCAGCACACGCCGGCGCCCAGCAGCGTCCCCAGCAGGATGGAGAAGAGCGAAATTTTGACCGTCTCCCAAAGACCCTCGACAATGTAGCGCCAGCGCTCTTCAACAACGAGATTGTTGTGGAACGACTGCTTGATGCTCCCCCAGAAGCCCAGCTTTTGTCCTCCGTCCTCCGACTTCACAAAGTAGCCCGGATAGGCGTAGTAGTGGACCGACGAGAAGTCGATCGTCTTCTGTCGCTCCTCGGTGACGAAGATGCCGCCGCACATGATGTCGATATTGCCCGACTGCAACGCGGTTGCGGCCGTGGTGAAGTTCATGTAGACAATATCCACCGGCCGCCCGGCGTAGCGACTGAAGCGCTGCAACAACTCGGGTTCGAATCCGTGCCAGCTTTTTCCGACAGGGAAGCCTATGGGAGGAATATTGACCGCTATGCCCACAACAACAGGCTTCCCCTCGGGCATCGGGCCGAGGTCGGGCATCGGCACGCGCGACGGCGTGTCGCACACGAACCACCGGTCGTACATCGTCTGCAACTCGCCCGTGGAACGCAGCGAATCAATGAAACGGTTGAGCACCTCGCGCACCTCCACCCGCTCGGGGTCGCCCTTGCGGAAGCAGAAAGCGCAGGCGAACCGCTCCTTGCCGCGGAAGGCCAGCTTGATGCCGATGCGCGCCATCTCCTCGGGCGACATGAAGGTGTCGTCTTCCACCTGCACATCCACCTTGCCGCGCACCAGCGCCTCGGAGCCGTCGCTCTGCATATTGAAACTCATCTTCGTGATGTCGGTACGCGGGGCAAGCATCATCTCGTAGATACCCCCCGAGGTGTAGCACACCCGCAGGCCAGCCAAGTCTGCCTCGCTCCGCAGCTCGCGGCCTTCCAGGCCGCCGTCCTTTTGGCATGCGGTCAGCACAAAGACCAGCATGCCCAACAAATATAATAGTTTCTTTTTCAAAACAATATAATGTATTACATTAATAAAAAGAAAGTGCAAATATACAACTTTTTCATAAAAACAGGTTCTTTTTTTATTTTTTTTAACCAAACCGGACAGCCTGCTGCCGGGCCGAAGCGAAATGTTAATACATGTTAATGGAGGGATGTCATTAACATGTATTAACACAAACGTTAAATTCTCCTCTCAAGGCCGAACTATTACCCTACCATTACCCTAGAAAACCCCTCCAAATGTAGACAGGAAGCCCGTTTTGAGAAATCGCCTTTGCAACACATTGTATTCCAGTCCACTGCAAACACCCCTTTTCACCACTTTTGGTATTTTAACAAATTTTAACCATTTTTCATACACCCAACCAATTTTCATAACAACAGTTAATTTAACGCTTTTTTGCAAAAACGGATACTCTATAAATCAAGCATACCTGTCCGCGGCATTGCTCCAGCCGGAATCGACATTTTTTTTCATCCCGCATGTCAGATTTTGCCGAAAAGGTGGGTATGTAATATGCAGAATGAGACGAATTTGCACATACATGTTTTTTCTTCTGCTTGCAGCCCCCCTGCGCGGACAGGCCGACGGCGTGCTGGTGGTGCGCGGGCAGGTGGTAGGCGGCGGGGGCGCGGTACCCTACGCCACGCTGCAGCTGCAGGGCACCTCGGTCGGGGTGGTGAGCAACGATGCCGGCCACTACGAGCTGCGGCTGCCCGCGGGCTCGGAGGGGAAGGCCGTCGTGGTCCGCTCCATCGGCTTCCGGCAGGCGGTGCGCAGCGTGGGTTCGCTGCTGAAGGAGGGGCGCATCGTGCTGCAGACGCAGCCCATCGAACTGCAGGAGGTGGAGGTGAGCGACTACCGCGACGGGCGCAGCCTCGTCAACGCCGTGGTGGAGCGCGCCGGGCGCAACTGCCACCAGCGCACGGCCTGGTCGACTTTCTTCTGCCGCGACTGGCGGGCGCTGCAGGGCGAACTCTACCTCTTCGACGAGGCCGTCATGCGGGTGCAGCGCGCCCCCTATGCCGCCTATGCCGACAAGCGCGGCTACGTGCTCAACCCCTGCGTGCGCGAAATCGAGAGCAACATCAAGACGCTCCTGCGCCACCGCCTGCTGGTGCTGGACCAGGGCTACCTGCAGCGCCACATCCGCAAGCAGCTCGGCGTCTACCAATGCCTCGAGTTTTCGGACAACGACGCCCTTTTCGACCCCCTGGCCACGCCCCAGGCCAGCTATCCCCTGGCCCGGCGCATGCTGCTCCAGCATCGCTTCGAACCCATCCAGCAGTTCACCGCCGACGGCGAGCAATACTACCTCGTACGCTCCGTCGGCCCCAGCCGCAGCAAGGGCAGCTCGCGCTACGAATACATCATCCGCCGCAGCGACCTGGCACTGGTGCGCCTGACCTCGGTCAAAGTGCCGGTGCGGGTGCGTGCACCGCAGAGCGCATGGGTCAACGTCTACTTCACCCATCTGCACCTCGATGCCGACTCGACCGTGTGGACCTACGGCCTGCGCGACTCGGCCTACACCCTCACCCGCTACTACAACGCCAAGACCTACCGCCTCACCTCATACAACCGCGGGCGCGACGGCGAGGTGCAACGCTGGGAGCAAAGCGTCGACTGGCACCTGACCGACTTCAGCCTCACCGCCCCGCCGCCCGGGGGCGAACCCATCGAGGTGAAGCCGCAGACCCTCGGCGACGCCTTCGGGTCGAGCGACTACAGCTCCGACTTCTGGGGCCACTACAACGCCATCCCCCTCGACACCCTCCCGCTGCGCTTGCTGCAACAGAAATTCAATTCCCGATAGCCCTATGAAACGTCACCTGATGCTTATCGCCACCTGCTGCCTGCTGGCAGCCTCCCTGCGCGGACAGGCCGACACCGTCCTCGTCACCGGCACCGTGCACAACCTCCACACCGGGCGCCCCCACCCCTACTGCCTCGTGCAGATGCTGCAAGGCGGCGTGGCCAAAGCGATGCGTGTGGCCGATGCGGAGGGCTACTTCCACATCGACAGCCTCCCCACGGGCACCTACACGCTGCATCTCTCCGTGGGCATCCTGCCGCTCTACACGGCCGAGCTGGACCTCACGGAGGATGCCAACCTCAGCCTCTTCGTCGACACCCTCCGCATGGTGGACCTGCGCGCCGTCACCATCCGCGCGCGCCGCCGCGTCCCTGGCATGCCGCGCCACATGCTGGGGGCCAAACTCATCACCTCGCCCAACGACCCACGCCTCTGGGACTTCCACGGCACGGGGCGCGACGCCAGTGCCTCGGTGGCCGAGCCGATGGAACTGCACCCCCTCTTCGAGGAAGAGCCCCTCGACCCCTTTGCCCTCTTTGCCGCCAACAGTTTCCAGCGCCCCTCGGATATCATCGACCAGGCCGTGCGCAGCCACAAACTGGTCATCGCCTTTCTTGGCAACAAAGCAGACCTCAAAGACCCGGGATTGCCCTTCTGGGAGCGCGAACGCATCGGCAAGATGGTCACGCGGCAAATCAACGCCATCATCGCCGCCGCCTACTGGCAGAGCGAGCTCCCCAGCCTCGCCCGCCCACGCTGAGGCGGCGAGGTGGAGCCTGCATGCGGCAAAAAATGCAGGCACGGGCAATATTCCGCCCCGCGGGCCGTTATATTGGGGTTGTAAATTGTAAAAAAAGGCATGAACGTAGCCGCATTGGTATCGGGAGGAGTGGACAGCTCGGTGGTGGTGCACCTGCTGAAGGAGCAGGGCATCACGCCCGACATCTTCTATATCCGCATCGGGATGGAGGATGAGGAGGGCTACATCAGTTGCCCGGCCGAAGAGGACATCGAGATCACGCAGTGGATAGCGCGCCGCTACGGCTGCCGGTTCGAAGAGGTGGACCTCCACCGCGAGTACTGGGACCGCGTGGTGAGCTACACCATCGACTCGGTGCGCCGCGGCCTGACGCCCAACCCCGACGTGATGTGCAACCGGCTGATCAAGTTCGGCGCCTTCGACGACCTCCGCGGCCACGCCTACGACCGCCTCGCCACCGGCCACTACGCGCGCACCGAGCCGCTGGAAGGGCGCACCTTCCTGACCACAGCCCTCGACCCTGTGAAGGACCAGACCGACTTCCTCTCGCAGCTGGAATACCGCCAAATAGAGCGCCTGATGTTCCCCATCGGGGGACTGATGAAGGCCGACGTGCGCGCCATCGCCGCCCAGGCCGCCCTGCCCTCGGCCACCCGCAAGGACTCGCAGGGCATCTGCTTCTTGGGCAAGATCAACTACAACGACTTCATAAAGAGGTACCTCGGCGAGCGCGAGGGCGACATCGTGGAGCTGGAGACGGGCCGTGTGCTGGGCAAGCACCGCGGCTACTGGTTCCACACCATCGGCCAGCGCAAGGGGCTCTACCTCGGCGGCGGCCC
>Ga0256406_1000294_pt1 | contig 94583 bp, 83 predicted proteins | sample RumenRJG_03DNA_FD_185986 | JGI IMG/M metagenome (GOLD analysis project Ga0256406, IMG submission 185986) | Bovine rumen microbial communities from Lethbridge, Alberta, Canada - RJG_03 | ecosystem: Host-associated > Mammals > Digestive system > Stomach > Rumen | place: Canada: Alberta | collected...
AATGGCGCAGATAGCCTATTTTCAAGGTGTTTTGTACCATCTGTTGAAGGTCAGCAGGTGGTTTTATAGGAATCAAGGCTGATTTAGCCCGGTTTCTATTAACGTAAATTTTGAGGTTTCAGTGTTCCAAAACATATGCTTCTCCGCTGAGCTGTCGCAAAAAACCGTCGTTGCCCGGCAAGTCGAGAAAATCGCGCAACAGCTTGGCATAGAACATAAATTAACCCAGATGCCGGCTGAATTATCCGGAGGGCAACAACAAAGGGCCGCGATTGCAAGAGCCATGCTTGCAAATCCTTCCTTGTTACTTGCGGATGAGCCTACTGGAAGTCTGGATTCGGTCAATGGAAAATCTATCATGCAATTGCTCCGAAAGGCAGTCTCCGAAAACAACATGTCCGTTCTTATGGCGACACATAATGAAGAGTTTGCTTCCCAAACGGATCGGATTTTGTACATAGAGGACGGTAAAATCATTGCAGAAGAGAGTAGATAATGACAATTTCATAGATCTTGCCTACAGGAAAAAGAGCGCATCATACCGTCGGTTCCTTAAGGGGGCCATAATAATCGGTGTTTTTTTGCTGACCTTTCTGCTAAAGCTATCTGCGTCAAAAGTCATGATCTCCACAGCAAGAAGTATACAGGAGCACGGCAGTACCGCAGAAGCCCGAATAGAAAATGCCGATGCGGAGGTTTTTTCTTCCCTTTCAGGTTCCCTTCAGATAAAGAAAATCGGGAAAATCCATAATTTGGGAAAGCTCCTTGATAAGGAACAGGTTTATGCATCATGTGTTTTCTGTGACGCAGATACATTCCAGACGATGATCCGGCCATCGTTTACATCTTTCCGCGGTACATATCCCCAAAACGACAATGACATCATGCTTTCCGCAGAGACTTTAAAATATCTGGGGATCGGGAACCCGGAAATCGGGATGACGATTTCTGCCGATTTTTATTGGAATGATCTCTTTTATACCCCAAATACCGGAAACCGAACGTTTCGACTAACCGGTTATTACGATGGCCTGTCGGATACCTCGACGGCATATCTGTCCGGGAATGCGAAAACGCGAAGCGGATTCAACGATTTTCCATGCACCCTTCTGGTTTCATTCACAAATCCTATGATAAACAGAGCAGAAAGCCAGGACATCCTTTCCCGGCTGGTGTCTGATAAACAAGTTCAGATTACCTGCGAAGATTCCGCGCTTTATACGTCTCTGGTGCACTTATCCGGAAACATCATTCTGGCTATATTCGCATTCCTGATTATTTGCTGTGTCATGATATTTTTTATCAGCCGGATTATCCTTGCCACTTATAAGGAAAGTGTGCGGTTTTGGGGTCTGATGAAGGTGTTGGGAGTTACCGACAGACAAATTGCTTTCGTGCTAAAGAAGGATGAATGCAATACCTGTTTCCGTCCTTATTTTCTCGCTGAACTCTCCGCCTATGTAATTATGCTTGTGAGCAATCGGATCGCTCTCCGGAATCATCACGCAGCCCTTTTTATTTTTACTGTCAAATCCGATCTATTGATCTGTGCATTTGTTTTTTTGATTGTCCTGGCATCTGTTATCATTCCGACCACATCGGTTCTAAAAAAAGTTAATTCCATTCCACCGCTGGTTTCCGCTTCCTATTATGGGACGTTTCAGGAAAAGCCCGGTAAAAAGAGCACAGCAGATAAACCGCTAAAATTTACAGGTAAAAATATCCCGTTTCAGCTGTCCCTCATGTTTTTGTCGAAGCAGAAGAAGGCCTTTATGACAGCTGTCCTTTTTCTGTTTCTGGGATGTGAAATGGCTCTTGCTTCCTTTACCTTAGCTTCCGGTGCAGATTATGAAAAGGCCTTTTCAGCGATTTCGGATTTCCGGGTCTGTGTCACGCAGAATGCAAGCACAAATATGAGGGAAACTCTGTCGGAGACCGGCGAAAACCAGCTGTTTACGGCAGATATGGTTCATGATTTGAACGAAAATTTAGATTATTCCATCAATGACGTCCGCTCGATCAAAGGCTATCTTCCAACATTGGCCTCCGATCCGAATAGCGTATTCGGTCCGGAACATTTAAAGAATGACACGGAGTTTGTGATACAGCCATTGGAAAAGAAAACCTTAAGCCAATTGTGTTCCCGGGAAAAACGCGCGGGAAGAAAGGTAAACGAACGTGATTTGCTGGAACATCATGGGGCTCTCATCATCAGTAAAAACATGCTCTATACCAATTCAGATTCCGCTATAAAGTCGAACATGGGAAGATCCTTTACCGTATATGATACATTGCCTTATGGTTCTGAAGTGGATCAATATCCATCCGCACAGCTTTTCGTTTGCGGTTATGCCGAAGCAGGCGAGAAAAACTTCCCCAATATTCCACTGGCGTGGGATGCTGAAAATACCGTCATTATCGCGGTGACACCCGATACCTATAACTGGCTCGGTTCTTTTATGCAGGAACAGATCCTGTCGGTTCGTTTTAATGCGGGCAGCCAATCCGAAACCCTTGTAAAACAGCGGCTCAATGAGTGGATCGCAGAAACGAACTACAACTATGATATTGAAAAAGGGCTGTTCAATATCGATCTTCTGAAATGCATAGCAAAAACAGACCTGATCGCAGAAAATCAAAATTATATTATGTTCAGCCGGCTCACAATGACCGGGATAAGCATTGTATTTTTCTTTATGGGCATCCTTGTCTTTCTCAATACATTATTGACCGAATATGTCCGCGACAGGCGGGAACACATTCTTTTAAGATATCTGGGAGTCACCAAAAAAGAAATGACAAAAGCATTCGTCATGCAGGGCCTGATATACTTTGCGGCGTTAGCTTCTTTGTTGGGCACGGTGGGAATTTACCTTGACATTGTCATTGGAAAATTGGCAAAGAAGGATATTAGCTATTTTACATTTGCTTTTCCTTACCCTGTTTTCTTTACTCTGCTGGCAATATTTTTTACAATAAGTGTTTCATTGCCCCTGATAATCAACCGGATACCATCAGCAACGCATTCCAAAAGCAGCCCGTACCTCTGACGATTCCAAAATGTTTACCTTGCATATACCACATCGTTAAACTATAATATTTAAATATACGCTGAGAATTATGAAACAGGAATTCTGACTGTATGTGAAGGGGGAAGCAGGTGCAAGTCCTGCGCTGTCCCGCAACTGTGAGTATCGTTCTGATACGAGCCAGAGCACCCGCATACGGCACTGCAAACGGCACGACGGATGGATGATTGCAGAGCAGATCGATTGGCTGTAATTGTGTCTTATGCAGGTCGTTTCCGCTACCGGAAACGACTTTTATTTTTGTCCAAGGAGAAATTTATCATGTCAGGAATATTATATGGAATCGGAGTCGGCCCCGGAGATCCGGAATTAATGACACTGAAAGCGTGCCGCATTCTCCGTGAAAACGAAGTCATCGCCGCTCCGGGAGAATCTGTAGAAGATACCGTTGCGTATAAAATCGCGGTACAGGCAGTTCCGGAGATAGCGAATAAGACGCTTCTTCCCATCTTCATGCCGATGGTTATGAACAAGGCCAGGCAGATTGAGAATCACAAAAAGGGCGCCCGCCAGATCGAAAAGGTCCTCGACGAGGGCAAAAACGTCGTCTTTATCACTCTGGGCGATCCCACCATCTATTCTACCTTCTCCTATGTACAGGAAATTGTAGAGGCGGACGGATATGAAACCGCACTCGTGAGCGGGATCACCTCCTTCTGCGCGGCTGCCGCCACCCTGAATATACCGCTTACCGAGTGGACAGAGCAGCTTCATGTCATCCCCGCGGTACACAAGCTCGATGCAGCACTCGACCAGCCCGGCACCTATGTCCTGATGAAATCGGGCAGCCATATGGACACGGTCAAGGAAAATCTCCGTTCCTCCGGCAAGCAGGTTGAAATGGTTGAAAATTGCGGCATGCCGGGACAGAAAATCTACCGCTCCCTGGACGAGATTCCGGATGATGCAGGATATTTTTCACTGATCATCGCAAGAGAGAATCGAGAATAAAGCGATTGAAAAGCTGCTGAGACGACGTCCGCGGGAGCCTTTTAGCTCCGGGACACATCATAATTGAGGTTAGTAATGATTCAAATGATCGGAACGGACCATACACTGGCGCCTGTCAATGTGCGGTCCTTTTTCTCCTTTACGAAAGAGGAAAGCAAACAATTTATGACGCAGATCCAGATTGATCTGAGCGCAAGCGGCGTTTTGCTTCTTGCCACCTGCAACCGCATGGAGCTGTGGGTAAGCACAGACCGCGAGGATCCCGATGATCTTCTCCGTGAGATCTGTTTATTCAAGGGTGTGGAGGAGGAGAGATATCGCGGTTATTTTCAGTCAAGAACCGATAAGGAAGCCGTGGGACATCTCTTTGCCCTCACCTGTGGTTTAAAATCCGCCATCCTCGCAGAGGACCAGATTCTCACGCAGGTAAAATCCGCGCTTTCCTTTGCCCGGGAGAACTACTTCACAGACAGCGTCATTGAGGTTCTCTTTCGCATGGCCGTAACCGCCGCCAAAAAAGTCAAGACCGATGTCACCTTTACGCACGCCGATACCACCGCCATCGAAAAGGCTGTATCTATGCTCAAGGAACAGCGGTTCCTTTTCAGAGGCGCAAACTGCATGGTTATCGGAAACGGAGAGTATGGAAGACTCGCCGCGAACACGCTTGTCAAAAACGGCGCGAACGTAACGATAACCATTCGCCAGTATCACAGCGGCAGAGTGGAAATTCCTTCCGGCTGCAGCGGAATCAGCTACGGCGACCGGATGGACTACCTTCCGGAGTGTGACTTGGTCGTAAGCGCGACGACGAGTCCCCATTGTACCATCGAATACGATGATCTTCTGGGAATGCATCCTGATCATCCGATCATTCTGCTTGATTTTGCGATACCGCAGGATATTGATCCCCGCGTCTCCCATCTCAAGGACTTCACTCTCTACAACATCGATGACTTCCGATCGGACTCCGTCCCGGAAAATGAAGCAAACCGGGAGGCCTATCGCAAAGCCCGGGAAATCCTCGCTGAGGAAGAGAACGAATTCTGGTTCTGGATGAATGACCGCGACATCGTTCCAAGAATTCACCGGATCAAGGACCAGGCCGTAGAGGACTACAATCTCCGGATGCACAAAATCATACGCAGGCTTCCACTCGCCGAAAAAGAGCAAAAGGCGCTGACCGGCGATATGGACCGTGCCGTCGGTAAGGTCGTCGCCAAGCTGATCTTCGATCTGCAGGACCACCTGCCTGACCGTGAATTCAGAGACTGCATCTCCGGACTGGAAAAGATCTACCAAAAGGAGGAGTTTGATTCATGAGTACCTGTCAGGGGAAGCCGTTCTTCCCGGTATTTCTTGATTTATCTCAAAAAAAGGCCGTCGTTATCGGAGGCGGCGCCATCGCGGAGCGCCGGATTCTGACCCTGTCCGGCTTTGTCGGGAGCATCACGGTGGTCGCACCGGAAGTCACCGATGTCATCCGACGCCTCGCCGCCGAAACCGGAAGGGCAGAATCGTCATCCGCCTCTTCCGGAGCGCCCGCGAATACCCACACGCCCGTTTCCGAGCCTCGGGAAAACACCCCTGCTTTGTCGGCTGCCGTCACGTGGGTAGAAAAAACCTACGAGCGCAGCGACATCATGGACGCGGATCTTGTACTGGCCTGCACGAATGACCCGAATTTGAACAACGATATCTACGTGGCCTGCAAATGTCTCGGAATCCTGGTCAACGACTGCAGCGACCGGAACAAATGCGATTTTTACTTCCCAAGCGTAGTACAGAAGGACGGCGTTGTCATCGGCATCAATGGAGGCGGCGCAGCCCATCATCATGTCAAGGTTATCCGTCAAAAGGTGGAGGAAGCCCTTGGATGTGACGCCTCCCTGTATTCCGACGACAAAAAACGCAAAATAATTATCGGAAGCCGCGAGAGTACGCTCGCAGTCGTACAGAGCAATCTCGTCATAAAATATCTGAACGAAACGCACCCGGAGCTGGTTACCGAGCTTCTGACCATGAAGACGACCGGAGACAAAATTCTGGATCGGCGCCTGGACCAGATCGGCGGAAAAGGCCTCTTTGTCAAGGAGCTCGACAAGGCACTGCTGGAACACCGGAGCGACTACTCGGTCCACAGCCTCAAGGATCTTCCCATGGAAGTTCCGGAGGAGCTTCCGGTCGTCGCCTTTTCCAAACGCGAGGATCCGAGGGATGTCCTTGTCCTTCCAAAAGGCCGGACCGAACCGGATCTCACAAAGCCGATCGGGACCTCCTCGCTCAGAAGAATTCTGCAGCTTGCGAAGCTGTTTCCGACCGCCACCTTTGAAAGCGTCCGCGGCAATCTCCAGACACGCCTTCGCAAGCTGGATGAGGGACAATACGGCGCCATCGTACTCGCCGCCGCAGGCATGAAGCGTCTGGGAATGCAGGACCGGATCAGCCGTTATTTTTCCGTCGACGAGGTAATTCCGTCCGCCGGTCAGGCAATCCTCGCCGTACAGGGAAGAAGAGGAGAAGACGCTTCCATATTTGATGCCTTTGCGGATGAAGATTCCTTCTATGCCGCAACCTGTGAGCGCGCCTTTGTCCGCTATCTTAACGGCGGCTGTTCTTCCCCTATCGCTGCACACGCCACGGTCTATGAGAATGAAGACAACTTCCGGAACTCTCTCGGAGACAACGCACCGGAACTCTTCCGTGACCAGGATTCCGACAAACCCGCCTCTGATACATGCGATAACGCAGCACAAAGCCGAAAGGTGATTTTTCTCCGCGGATTGTACTACGACGAAGAAACCCGCAAATACACCACCGGCACTGCGGCTGCGCGCGTCGCCGATTCCGCCGCCCTCGGCATCGCACTCGCGAAAAAGCTTCAGGCGGAGTTCCGCTGATCACCATCTGTTAAAAGCACTGATACAGAATTACGCTGGTATAGAAGAACACTTATACAGAATTACACTGGTATAGAAGAACACTGGTCCAAAAAATGCACGAACACACATGAGCATGCATGCATATTTACATTCACGCAGATGAACCAGTAATGCAGGAAAGGTTCGGAGACAGAAAATGAAGAAAGGTAAAGTATGGCTCGTAGGAGCCGGACCCGGAGATCAGGGTCTGTTCACAATCAAGGGAAGAGAAGTCCTTCAGAACGCAGATGTTGTGCTGTATGACAGCCTCGTGGGACCCGGCGTGCTCGCCATGATCCCGGACAGCGCTCGTGTAATCAATGTCGGAAAACGTTCCAGCCACCATACCATGCCACAGTGGAAGATGAACGAGCTGATCCTCGAAGAAGCACAGAAGGGAAATCGCGTCGTCCGCCTGAAAGGCGGGGATCCCTTCCTCTTTGGAAGAGGCGGAGAGGAGCTCGAGCTTCTCGCGGAGAATGGAATTCCCTTTGAGGTCGTTCCGGGGATCACCTCGCCCATTGCCGTACCCGCATACAACGGCATCCCTGTGACCCACAGAGACTTCACCTCATCCCTTCATATCATCACCGGACACAAGAAAGCCGGGGATGTGTATGACATCGATTTTCATGCCCTTGTACAGACGAGGGGAACGCTTGTTTTTCTCATGGGCATTGCCTCCCTCCGCGACATCTGCAAAGGGCTCCTGGATGCCGGAATGGACCCCGAGATGCCGGCCGCGGTTCTGCAGAAAGGCACGACGGCCAGACAAAAGAAAATTGTCGCCACTATCTCCACACTCGCTGACGAAGTAAAAAGACAAGGCGTAGAAACGCCGGCTATTATTGTGGTGGGCAAGGTCTGCTCTCTTGCGGACACCTTCGAATGGTATGAGAAGCTTCCCCTTGCGGGTTACCGGGTGCTCGTGACACGCCCCAGAGGACTTGCCTCCGAAATGTCGGCCAGGCTGAGAAAAGAAGGCGCTGATGTCCTCGAGGTACCGGCTATCGCCACCGTTCCGATTGAGAACAATCTGAAATTGATCCATGCCATCCAGAACCTTCAGGATTATCAGTGGATCGTCTTCACCAGTCCAAGCGGGGTGAAGATTTTCTTTGACCAGATGCGCACCTCCGAGATCGACATCCGGAATCTTTCCCATCTTCGGATCGCCGCCATCGGAAAAGGCACAGCCCGAGAGCTCGGAAAGTACGGTCTGATTCCTGACCTGATCCCGCCGCGCTTTGACGGCGAAGCCCTGGGAGAATGGATTGCCCGAAAGGCGGATCCGGACGACCGGATTCTGATTCCGAGAGCCGAAATCGGAAGTCAGGCAATCCTGCAGAAGCTGAGCGCTTTTGCCGTAGACGATATTCCCACCTATCACACCATCTATCTCCGCTCCGAGGCAGTGAACGAAACCGAACTGTTTGAGCATGGCGAAATCGACTGCGCAGCGTTCACCAGCTCCTCCGGTGTGAAGGCATTTCTCGCATCCAATCCCGATCTGGACTACAGCCTGGTTAAGGCAGCCTGCATCGGAAAGCAGACACAGGCTACCGCCGATGCCGCGGGGATGAAAACCTTCTGCGCCGAAAAGGCGACGATCGAAAGCCTGCTGGAGCTGATCATCCGGATGCACAATCAGGATAAGGGCAATGCCTGACACACTGCTCCGGCAAACTGGAAACCGGCACGAAAGCGTGCTATGATATGAGCATATAAAAATACAGCCATTCAGTACCCCGATCTCGAGTACCTGCGGGTCTCCCGATGTGCGGAATAGCTGCCAAAAAGAAAAGAGGCAATTGTAATGGAAATCATAAAGAGACCGCGCCGTCTGCGCGAGAATGCGGTCATCCGCAAAATGGTCCGCGAGACAAGACTCGACAAATCCTCTCTGGTATATCCGATTTTTGTTATGGAGGGCGAGGGTATCACAGAAGAGATTCCCTCCATGCCCGGCCAGTATCGCTACAGCATCGACACCTTCATCGGAAAGCTGAAGGTGCTTCTCGATCACGGTGTTTCCTCCGTCATGATCTTCGGCATCCCGGACCACAAGGATGAGGTCGGCTCCGGCGCCTACGACAGCAACGGAATCGTCCAGAGAGCTCTTCGCGCTGCCAAAAAGGAAGTACCGGAAATGTACTATATCACAGACGTGTGCATGTGCGAGTACACCTCACACGGTCACTGCGGCGTACTGAACGGAAACGACGTCGACAACGATCCGACCCTTGAACTTCTTGCCAAAACGGCGCTTTCGCACGCGGAGGCCGGCGCGGACATGGTAGCTCCCTCTGACATGATGGACGGCCGTGTCCTGGCGATTCGCAAAAAGCTCGACGAGAACGGCTATTCCAGAGTCCCGATCATGTCCTATGCGGTAAAATACGCCTCCGCCTTCTACGGCCCCTTCCGCGACGCCGCGGATTCCGCGCCGAAATTCGGAGACCGCAAGACCTATCAGATGGACTTTCACAATGTGCGCGAAGGCATCAAGGAAGCACTTACCGACGTGGAAGAGGGAGCGGACATTGTCATGGTCAAGCCCGGCATGTCCTTCCTGGATGTTCTGACAAAGGTGCATGACGTTGTGAATGTTCCGGTTGCCTGCTACAGCGTGAGCGGCGAATATGCCATGGTCAAGGCAGCCGCCGAAAAGGGATGGATCGACGAGGATCGCATTGTCGGAGAAATGGCCGTATCCGCCTTTCGCGCCGGCGCGCAGATCTACATCACCTACTATGCCGAGCGCATCGCCCGCCTGATCGACGAGGGCGTGATCGGCTGAACTGCTTTGCGCTCTTTGAACGGCACAAGGATCGCTGCTCCACGAAGGATAAGCCGGACTTCCTCATGGATTGCCTGCGAAACCGCAGAGGCAGGCAGCGATTCGTGAAGGGAATATTAACATATGGAATTGGCGACAAACTTCTACATGTACCCATTGAGTTGTCGCCAATCTTCTGCATGCATATAAAGAACGCCTATGCACGTTCTTAACAGGAAGAGGTAAATCATCATGGCAGAACAAAAGAAAAATCGTTCCGAACTTCTGATGGAACGGGCACAGAAAGTAATTCCGGGAGGCGTAAACTCCCCGGTACGTTCCTGGCAGAATGTCGGCATGACCCCAAGATTTATTCAGGGTTCCACCGGCCCGTATATTTTTGACGTGGACGGCACCAGATATATTGATTATATCTGCTCCTGGGGGCCGATGATCCTCGGGCACAATAACAGCGAGGTTCTTGACGCAGTCGTACGCACCGCCGAAAACGGTCTGAGCTTCGGGACTCCGACAGAGCTTGAAGTTCAAATCGCCGAGTATATCTGTGAGCGAATTCCACACGTCGAAATGATCCGGATGGTGAACTCCGGAACCGAAGCCGTCATGAGCGCCATCCGTCTTGCCAGAGGATATACGGGTAAAAACAAGATCATCAAATTCGCCGGCAACTACCACGGACACAGCGACTGTCTTCTCGTCGACGCCGGATCCGGCCTGATGACACAGGGCATTCCGGGCAGCGCAGGGGTTCCCAAGGGCTGCACACAGGATACCCTAAGTGCGGTCTACAATGATATTGCAAGTGTCGAAGAGCTTTTTAAAGCCAACGAAAACGACATTGCCTGCGTCATCGTCGAACCCGTCGCCGCGAATATGGGCGTTGTTCCTCCACAGCACGGCTTCCTGCAGGGACTTCGTGAGCTCTGCACCAAATACCATGCTCTTCTGATCTTTGATGAGGTCATCACCGGATTCCGCCTGGCATTTGGCGGAGCCGCCGAGCTTTTCGGTATCACTCCGGATCTCGTAACCTACGGCAAGATCATCGGCGGCGGCATGCCGGTGGGCGCCTACGGCGGCAGAAGAGATATCATGGAGATGGTTGCCCCACTCGGCCCGGTATACCAGGCAGGAACGCTTTCCGGCAACCCGGTCGCAATGGCCGCAGGTCTGACGCAGCTGAAGATACTCTACGATAATCGTGAAGATTACAATACGCTCTCGGAAAGAGGAGATAAGCTGTACGAAGGAATGAAGGAAATCATCCGCAAATACGGCCTTCCGGCTACCGTGAACCATATCGGCTCCCTCGGATCCGTTTTCTTCACCGATGCGGAAGTCACGAACTATTCCATCGCCAAAACCGCCGACACCGAAGAATTCGCCCGTTACTTCCGTTTCATGCTGGAGCACGACATCAATATGGCGCCCTCTCAGTTTGAGGCAATGTTCCTTTCTCTGGCCCATTCCGATGAAATGATTCAGTACACACTTGACACCTTTGAGGCATACGCCAGAACACGCCGGGACGAGATTGAAGGCGCTCTGTAATGCAAGAGCATTACAGTCTGCCAGATCCCCAGTGAGCGATAAGCTGCAGAACCGTGCTTATCGCTTTCGTAACCCGGCTGACATGCTGACCGTATGCTTCCCATCATCATTCAGGAGCACAAATAATATGCACGTTGAAATATACACGGACGGCGCCGCCCGCGGGAATCCAAACGGCCCGGGCGGATATGGCTGCGTACTGCAGTATATCGACAGTCAGGGGCAGCTCCATGAAAGAGAGTTCTCCCGCGGTTACAAAAAAACCACGAATAACCGGATGGAACTCATGGCTGCCGTCGCAGGACTCGAAGCACTCAGCCGTCCCTGCGATGTGACCCTTCACTCCGATTCCCAGTATCTCGTCAATGCCTTCAATCAGCATTGGATCGATTCCTGGGTCCGCAAAGGGTGGAAGAGGGGAAAGAATGAACCCGTCAAAAATATCGATCTCTGGAAGCGTCTGCTTGAAGCCAAAAAGCCTCACCAGGTTACCTTCGTCTGGGTCAGAGGACATGACGGCAATGAACTGAACGAACGATGCGACAGACTGGCGACCGGTGCCGCGGACGGCGGTGATCTGGCCATTGATCCGGGCGTCGAATGACGCCGGACAGCAACAATGAAAAAAGCCAATCGCAGAAGAGGAATGTATCATGCAGATTTCAACCAAGTTCACAATTGCAATTCATATTCTGGCGGCAGTAGAATATTTCGGAAAAGAAGAAAAAGTGACGAGCGATTTTCTCGCATCCAGCATCGGAAGCAACCCGGTGATCATTCGGAATCTCATGTCGGATTTACGAAACGCCGGACTGATTGAGATCAAGAGAGGACCGGGCGGTATTGCGATCACCAGACCGCTGGATCAGATCACTTTTTTAGATGTGTATGAGGCGGTGGAGAAGAATAAAGATGATCTTTTTCATTTCCATGAAAATACAAATCCGCTGTGTCCGGTCGGTAAAAATATCCATTCCGCACTCTATGGCAAATTGCAGGATGTGCAGAAGGATTTTGAAGAAAGCCTCAAAAAGCATAAGCTAAGTGATGTGGTTGCTGATCTTCACCGGGAAATACATTCATCCTCCCGCTAACGGGAAACGCTCCGAGTACGGATAGCCGCAATATGATACCCCCATCAGGCAGCAGTTCGATCTGCAGGGATTCATCAGAAGGAGGCGGACAACCATGTTCCGAGAAATGCGCCGCAAGCGACAGCAGATAACCGAAGAAGAATGTATCAGGATCCTAACGCACGAGAAGAGAGGTGCTCTGGCCGTTCACGGCGACGAGGGATATCCTTATGTAATTCCCGTAAACTTCTATTACGATGAACAGACAAAAACCCTGTATTTTCACGGAGCAAAAACAGGGTACAAGATCGACGCCATTCGTAAGAATAACAAGGTATGTTTTACGGTCTGGGATTCCGGTACGAAGAAGGATGGAGACTGGGCGGATTATGTAACCAGTGTAGTAGTGTTCGGTACGGCAACTCTGGTTGAAACAGACGATCGCATTTCTGAAAAGCTCAGAGAAATCGGCCTGAAATATTACCCGACAGCGGAAGAAGTAGATGCCGTAATGCAGAGAAGTGCGAAAAACGTCCAGATGATTTCCGTGCATATCGATCATATGACCGGCAAACTGGTACACGAGAAATAATAAAAAGTATAGGTCTTGACTTTGCCCTGCGAACCCTATATACTCCAAGGCATATTCAATTTCATAACAACAGGCAATGACGGGAACAAGTAGGGAAAAGCAGAAACCTTCAGAGAGCTGCCGGACGGTGAGAGGCGCAGGAAGAGTTTTTTCACGAATACATCCCCGAGCTCTGCACCGAAAGAGTATACAGTAGGCTGCAGCGTAGTGGCGCACGTTATCAGCGCCGGAGTATTTCACGCGCAAAAGCGCTCCGATACCCGGAGACTTCTCATACCATCTGCAGGACCGGAAGTATTTCACACGCATATGCGCTCCGATACTCCAAGAGGCGGATATCGCGAGATACCCGTGAAATTAGGTGGTACCACGGAAGACTTTTCAGCTTTCGTCCTGAATGAATCATCGTTCGGGGCGGAAGCTTTTTTACGCGAACCGTGAGCCGCAGCCGAATGCGAAGGATTCGTGTGCGGCGAGCCTCGCGATAGCGAGATAAAACTCGCGCAGCGTGTTTTTTATCTCAGTACGCGAACCAATCATCCGGTCACAGTAAGGAGACCCCGGACAGAAGAAGCAAACAGAAAAGGAGAACAAGAAATGACACTTTATGAAGAACTGCAGGCCCGCGGACTGCTCGCGCAGCTTACAGATGAAAAGGAAATCGCAGATCTCATCAACCAGGGAAAAGCCACCTTCTATATCGGCTTCGATCCCACGGCCGATTCCCTGCATGTCGGCCATTTCATGGCCCTTCTGCTGATGAAGCGGCTTCAGGCAGCCGGCAATAAGCCGATCGCGCTTGTCGGCGGCGGTACCGCCATGATCGGTGACCCGTCCGGCCGCTCCGACATGCGAAAGATGATGACTGTAGACATGATCGACCACAACGTAGAATGCTTCAAAAAGCAGATGTCCCGCTTCATCGAGTTCGGCGACGGGAAAGCGCAAATTGTCAACAACGCCGACTGGCTGCGTGACCTGAACTTTCTCGAATTCATGCGCGACATCGGTTCCCAGTTCAACGTAAATGAGATGCTCCGCGCCCGCTGCTACGTCAACCGCATGCAGACCGGCCTTTCCTTCCTGGAATTTTCCTATATGCTGATGCAGAGCTATGATTTCTACAGACTGTACCAGGATTACGGCTGCCAGATGCAGTTCGGCGGCGATGACCAGTGGTCCAATATGCTCGGCGGCATCAACCTGATCCGCAAGAAGCTGAACAAGGATGCCTATGCGATGACCATCTCCCTGCTTCTGAAGCACGACGGAACCAAGATGGGCAAGACCGCCGGCGGTGCCGTATGGCTCGATCCGGACAAATACAAGCCCTATGATTTCTATCAGTACTGGAGAAACGTCGACGACTCCGATGTACTGAAGTTCCTCCGCATGATGACCTTCCTGCCGCTGGAGCAGATCGACGAAATGGACAAATGGGAGGGAAGCAAGCTCAACGAAGCAAAATCCATCCTGGCATACGAGCTCACCTCTCTGGTACACGGCGAGGACGAAGCGAAGAAGGCACAGGCAGGAGCCGAGGCGGTGTTCAAGGGCGCCGGAAGTCTCGACACCGTTCCCTCTGTTGTGCTCACACCGGACGATTTTAATGAAAACGATGCCATCGACATCATCAGCCTCCTTGTAAAGACCGAACAGTGCGGCTCCCGCTCCGACGCCCGCCGCGCCATCACCAAGGATCACAGCATCACTGTCGGCGAAAGCAAGATCGACGACTTCAAATACGAAGTAAAGAAGTCCGATATTCCGGCGGAAGGCCTTCTGATCAAAAAAGGAAAAAAGAATATCAAAAAGGTGGTCGTCGAATAATACAACCCCCTTTATTAATATGACCCATTAAAAGGGTTACTGTTCACTCACAACTATGTACGGCAAGGATTTTACAGTCCTGTTGCCATTCGCAAACTGGCTGTAACAAAGTTTTATCCTGATTTTATGAAGCTGCGGAACTCCTCCGGCGCAAGCGCCTTCGTCAGACAGTCCTCGCAATCCACTTCTTAAAGAATTCACGGATAAAACTTTTAACAGCCAGTAATGCTCAGGCAAAGGTACTGTAAAATCTTAGCCGTTTTAGGTGGCGCGTGAACAGTAGCTTAAAAGGAACGGAAATTTCGCACAGATTGGCATTTGCGATGAAGTTCATATAGTGGTAAGATAAATTCCGTACGTGCTGCCGACGGGCAGTTTCGTACGGATTTTTCAACGAGATAAAAACACTTCGTGGACAACTGCAGAGTTCACGAAACCAGGAGGAAGCACTTATGGCACCAAAGAAAAAATACGGAGTCAACGAGCTCCGTGAAATGTTCCTTTCGTTTTTTGAATCGAAGGGCTGTCTGAGACTGAACAGTTTTTCGCTTGTTCCGCACAACGACAATTCCCTTCTGATCATCAATTCCGGCATGGCTCCGATGAAGCCGTGGTTCACCGGACAGGAGATTCCGCCGAGGAGAAGAGTCACCACCTGTCAGAAATGTATCCGCACCGGTGACCTGGAAAACGTCGGAAAAACTGCCCGCCACGGCACATACTTCGAGATGCTCGGAAACTTCTCCTTCGGAGATTATTTCAAGAAAGAGGCGATTCCGTGGGCATGGGAATTCCTGACAGAGGTAGTCGGACTTGACGCAGACCGGCTGTATCCTTCTGTTTATGTAGATGACGAAGAGTCCTACAATATCTGGCTCAATGACATGCACATCCCGGCCGAGAGAATCTACAAATTCGGCAAGGAGGACAACTTCTGGGAGCACGGCTCCGGTCCCTGCGGTCCCTGCACGGAAATCTACTACGACAGAGGCCCCGAATTTGGAAACGGCCCGGAGGATGTCATGGGCGGAGAAGGCGACCGTTACATGGAAGTATGGAACGTCGTATTCTCTCAGTTCAACAACGACGGTCACGGCAATTACACTGATCTCGTCCAGAAGAACATCGATACCGGTATGGGTCTTGAACGTCTCGCGGTTGCCGTACAGGGCGTCGGCTCTCTGTTCGATGTAGACACCGTAAAATCTCTCCGCGACCTCGTATGCACCCTTGCCGGCGGCATCGCCTACGAGCAGCCGGACACCCGTGACACTGACGTATCCGTCCGGATCTGCACAGATCATGCGAGAGCCATGACCTTCATGATCTCCGACGGCATCATGCCGTCCAATAACGGACGCGGATACGTTCTCCGCCGCATCATCCGCCGTGCCGTCCGCCACGGAAGAAAGCTTGGCATTGAAGGCTCCTTCCTGACCAAGCTCGCCGAGAACGTCATTGAGGGATCCAAGGACGGCTATCCCGAGCTGGAAGAGAAGAGAGACTTCATCCTGAACGTCATTCAGGCCGAAGAGGATAAATTCGAGAAAACCTATGAGCAGGGCATGGAGATTCTCCAGAATATGGAGGACGAGCTCGAGGCTTCCGGCAGGAAGGAGCTCTCCGGTGAGAATGCCTTCAAGCTTTACGACACATACGGATTCCCCATTGACAATACAAAGGAGATTCTGGAAGAGAAGGGTTATACCGTCGATGAGGCCGGCTTCGATGCCGCGATGAAGAAGCAGAAGGAAACCGCGCGCGAGGACCGCAAGAAATCCGGAAAATCCTCCACTTACATGGGCGCAGCCGCAACGATCTATGAAGAGATGGATCCCGCTGTCAACTCCGAATTCATCGGCTATGATAAGACACAGGCGGACAGCAGAATTGTGGCAATGGCAGCCTTTGCAGGCGAGGAAGAGGACAGCGATTCTGTTGTCGAAGCCCTCGCGGACGGACAGTCCGGCGCGATTATCACCTCTGAAACCCCGTTCTACGGAACGATGGGCGGACAGGTCGGCGACATCGGAACCATCGTTCTCGGTAATGACGACGCCGAAGGCGCTGCTCTCGGAAAGGGTGCAGCCGTCTTCCAGGTAACCGCGACAGAGCATGTGGCAGGCAACAAGATTGCCCACATCGGCAAGGTTGTAAAAGGCATGTTCAAGCTCGGCGACAACGTCACACTGAAAGTCGATGAAAAAGAGCGCATGGCGACCTGCCGCAACCACAGCGCGACGCACCTTCTCCAGAAGGCACTCCGCGAAGTGCTTGGCACCCACGTGGAGCAGGCCGGATCCTACCAGGATGCCGATCGTACCAGATTTGACTTCAGCCACTTCCAGGCAATGACCTCCGAAGAGCTGAAAGAGGTAGAAGATCTTGTAAACGAGAAGATCCAGGCAGGCCTACCGGTTAAGACAGAAATCATGAGCCTCGAGGATGCAAAGAAGAGCGGTGCCATGGCACTCTTCGGCGAAAAATACGGCGATGAGGTCCGTGTCGTACGCATGGGTGATTTCTCGACTGAGCTTTGCGGCGGCACGCATGTATCGAATACGCTGCAGATCGGACAGTTCAAGATCCTGTCCGAGAGCGGCGTAGCAGCCGGCGTACGCCGGATCGAAGCGCTGACCGGAGACAACGTGAGAAAATACTATGAGAAGCTGGAAGCACAGTTAAAAGACGCCGCTTCCCTTCTCAAGGCAACTCCGGATACCCTCGCGGATCACATCCGCAGACTTCAGGATGAGCTCAAGGCAGCACGCAGCGAGAATGAATCCCTGAAGGCAAAGGAAGCGCAGAGCGCTCTGGGTGATGTCACCGGCAACGCGAAGGATATCAACGGTGTAAAATTCGTCGCATCCGCGCTCAAAGATGTAGACCCGGATGAGCTCCGGAACCTGGGCGACAGCCTGAAGACGAAGCTCGGAGAAGGCAGTGTCATCCTTCTTCTGGCTGACAACGGCGGAAAGGTGAATCTGATGTGCATGGCAGATGAAACCGCTGTCGGAAAAGGCGCACACGCGGGCAATATCATCCGCTCCGCCGCAAAGATCCTCGGAGGAGGAGGCGGCGGCCGTCCGAATATGGCACAGGCCGGCGGAAAGGACGCATCGAAAATCAGCGACGCTATCGCGGATGCCGAGAACGTACTGAAGGGACAGATCCGGTAATCCGGAACTATATGATAGCACTGCGCTTACTACAATAATATCGTTCGCAGCAGATTCCTGGCAATATAAAGTGCGGCGGAAATCTGCTGCGAAAAATGAGTTCTTATTTTAAAAGCTCTCTCTGCCAGTTTAAAAACTCTCTGGCAGAGGGAGCTTCTTTGTTGTCATTTTGTTTCTTTTTTCTTCTCTGTGAAAAAAGCCACCTGGCCGATATACATAATTTCTTCCAGTGATCCGGAGGATTGCGTTATCCCTTTTGTGCGCGTATCAGATTTTTATAAAAATCGACACATCCGGGCAGACAGCTGTATCCGATGTTTTCGTTGATTCCATGCATGCCCTTCATCTGTTCCGGTCCGTAAATGACCGGTGCAAACCGTACGACATTGTCGCAGATCTCCTGATAGCAGCGGGCATCGGTGGCTCCTGTCATCACATAGGGGATTCCGGCCATACCGTCAAACGTTTGAGCAATCACATCCTGAAACATCCGAAAGGCCTCTCCATGAATGTCGATCGGGCGGGTATAGTCGTTCTTGTGCATGACAGACATGGACAAACCATATTTTTCCGCCCGCTTCTGAATAAGCGAGAGGCTTTCCTCCATCCCCTGGTGGGGAATGAAGCGAAGGTTGGCGGAAACGGAAGCCTCCTGCGGAATCACATTTACGGCATCCGATCCCGACTGCATGGTGAAAGCAATCGTTGTACGCAGCATAGCCGCTCCCTGCGCGGAGATCGATGGCATCACATGTGTCAGAAGCCCCTTAAAAAGCCATAGATTCTCAAAAAGATAGCGGAGACCGAAGCCGGCATAAGGCCCAAGCGTCCGGAACATTGCGGCGACCTCCGGCAGCATCTTCACGCGGAAGGGATTATGCGTTTCCACATCATTCTCAAAAGCCGCAAGCCTGGCAATGGGAGAGCCCTTGGAAGGCGCGCTCGCGTGCCCGCCGCTTCCCTTTGCCGTAAATTTTACATCCGCCTTTCCCTTCTCAAAGACGCCGACCATGGCAAAATTACCTTTGATGCCTCCGATCGGATCGGTTATGATTCCGCCGCCCTCATCGCAGACCAGATATGGATGAACGCCTCTTCGCTTCAGTTCCTCCACAAGCTTCGGACAGCCGTCGCCTGCCCATTCCTCCGTGCAGGACGAAGAAAGCCATACATCCTGGTCAGGTGTAAAACCCTCGGCAAGCAGCTCCTCCACGGCCTGAAAAAATCCCATCACAGAGCATTTGGTATCAGAAGCGCCGCGCCCCCACACCTTCCCGTCCGCGATATCTCCCGAGAAGGGCGGATGAATCCAGTCCCCCTCTGCGGGAACGACATCCTGGTGACTCATCAGCACAATCGGCCTGTCATGCTTTTTCCCCTTCCAGTAAAAAAGAAGATTTCCGTCAATTTCTAACTTTTCAAGCTTCTCATGTACCAGCGGGAAAAGCTCCGCTAACAGCCTGTGGAATCCGAGAAATTTTTCCCGGTCGTGTGTTCCCTGATGAGACGTCGTATCATAGGCGACCATGCGGGAGAGCTTCCCGGCATATTCCAATGCGCGTTTTTCGTCCGGGTGCGGCGTGTAGTCCGCTGTCTTCCGCGGTACGAACAGCGTATGAATAAACGCGAGAAGCAGAAGAGCCGCCAGAACGAGAAGAATGGCAGCAATTACCAGAAAAAACAGTTTCATGTAGAAATCCTCCCTTCGGATGTTTTTCGCATTTTTTATGGTCTTTCCGGGTCCCCTTATGGCTTATAGGCATTTATATTTTCTTTGCGGTATTCCAGCCACGCCAGCAAAATGGAGAGAGCACCGGACGGCAGAATCATCATGCTGGTCTGTGCTGCCAGGGATGGGACCAGAACAAAGAGAACCGTCATGACAGCCAGCGGGATCATGGCGAGGCGAAGGTTCTTGCGGTAGTACTGCCAGGCCATGGCCCCAAACAGAGCCGGAACGACATTCTCGAAAGCAGGCGCCAGCGCCGGACTCTGCAGAACCGGCTGCAGAGGCTGCAGCAGCAGAACACCAAGCGCGAGAACCGCAATCGTCACCAGCGAGGACGTAGCGATCGAGAGTGTGGATATGATTTCATTCTCCGTTGTTCCGGCCTTTGTTCCCGCAATCTCGCGGGCGTTCATCGCACACGGAATTTTCATATTGATCAGATTCCCGGTGATAAACGCCAGATACCCGCCGCCGGCACCCAGCATCGGTGTATAGACCAGAAATTCCACGACGCTGGAAACTGTCCAGATCAATCCTACCGACAGAAAACCCTTTGCGGCGGCCGGAAGATCCGGCATCGCCTGGAAATAAATCCCGATCAGAAACGGAGCGCCTACGAGCAGAACCAGGGTAACTGCACTCGAAATTCTGCCGATTCGATGGGTTCCGATGTTATATTGCTCAACAGAAAAAGCACGGTCCTTCTCCGCAGAAGTCTTTTCCTGTACCGAAGTCTTTTTCAACGAATTTTCTCTATTTCTCTGTTTTCTCATACATTCTCCCTTCAGGCAATATCTTGTGCTGCACATGGCTTTCCGCACGATATATACTGTTTATGTCAAGTCACAGAAAAGAAACGGGCGCCAAAACCGATGGTTGTGCAATGCCGGCTATGGCTTCACGGGTACCTTTTTAATACAGGGAAAGCTGCTGAACAGCGAAGTCCCCTCAAATCCAAAGTCTTCTAATTATTCAATTTACCCGAGAAAAACAGCGGCTGCCATCCCGATCAGCATACTTCCGGCGACAGAAAAATTCTCCAGCCATCGCAGTCCTTTTTTCTCAGAGAAGAATGTAAAAAGCCCCATGGCAGCAGCGGATACCGCGGCAACAACCAGCGGCACAGGATCTCCCCGAAAGGTAAAGCTTCCCTTTCCGGATACAAGATCCCCGATATAGCTCCCGATGTAGGCGCTGACCAGTCCTACAAACATCGCCGTCATCGCGGAATCACCAAAACCAGATCCGTTCTTCTTCTGAGCGCCTTTTCTGCCAAGACGTCCGGTATAGCGCTTATTAAAGAAAATAGAGAGAATCATTCCCCACATGATGCAGACACTCATCAGAAGAGCAATCGTTGAAAAAGCCTTCGGCGTCATATGTGAGATGGACAGGCTTCCGATTCCCACCGCCTCCGAAGCGGCTTCCGCTACCTGCGTCTCGTAATGAAGCGCCCCGATGACAGACAGCCGCAGCCATGGCCAGGGAGTCCCCAAACTTCCCGAAAGCGCAATGACACCGAGCAGGATACCAACAGCGGGAAGAACCGTAAAGGTGGCACTGGACATAATGGCCCGTTTCAACACCTTTGGATCCATTCCCATAGCTTTTCCCGCCCGATACGATCGCACCAGAAAAACGACACACACGATCGCGACAAACAGAATGATCAGGCCGCAAACCATGTACATAAAAGGACTATTTAACTTTTGAAGCATCAATAGCACCACCTTTCATGAGATTTACTTTCTCTTTTCATGTCCCATAGGATTATTATGCTTCAATAAAAGCAAAATGGCAATTAATGTCTGCAAATATATGATGGACTCTGGAATTCAGACCCGTCTTTTCTTTTATGCAAAAAATGGTGAGGGGAGAGATATAATAAGGGTTGATAAAAACGAATATTTCGTTGCAATCAAAACCAGTCTGTAATATTGTGATCTTATGGTCTGATATCAACGCAATATACGTTTTATGGAAGTGCTTATAATGAGCTTTGTTTATAAATTTCAACCTTTTGCTTGCCGCCCTCAGTCCGGCATCACAATAAGTTTTCTAGCGAAAAGAGGTGATAATTCATGTTGAGTTTTCTGGCGCTTATTTTTTTCATCGTCATCCTGTTCCGACTTACCGTTTTCTTCTTTCAAATCGTGGGAAAGATTCTGGGAGGGATATTCAGCGTCATCGGATGGCTGGTCCTCGGCGGGCTGGCGGTAACGATCTTCGGCCTTGCGTTCTTTGTCCTGCCGATTGTACTGATCATCGGAGCCATTGCATTGATCGTCGCGGCGGTATCATAACGACTGCAAAAAATGCTTTTACATTGGATTTTTGCTAACCGCCTATGGGACGCAGAAGTGAAAGAGAGGAATGGAAAATGCATCTCAATTGGAAAAAAACAGCAATGCAATCTGGTAGATATACAGGCGGCCGGAATTCAGATTGCGTTATCCTCTGAGCTGAACCGGATCGAAAACCTGCAGGGTTTACTCATGAAACCAAGATAGTTCTTAAAAAGGAGATATAGCAATGAAGCTTGCAATAATCGGAACCGGAAAGATTGTACAGGAGGCTCTTTTTGCCATGGAACCTCTGCATGAGATAAAGGTCCGTGCAATCTTCGGCAGACCGCACAGCCGGGAAAAGGCGCAGAGCCTCGCAGACCAATATCATATACCGGAGGTATATACAGACTATGCGGAACTTCTAAAAAGTGCAGATGCAGACACGGTTTACATCGGGCTGATTAACAGCGTACATTACGCCTACGCAAAGGACGCTCTCCTCCGGGATAAAAACGTAATTCTGGAGAAACCCTTTGTGCTGAAAGGGCAGCAGGCAGAAGAGCTGCGGGATCTGGCCCGGGAGCGGCATTTAATTCTGCTGGAGGCAATCACCGTCCTTCACAGCGCCGTTTTTCAGAAAATGAAGGAGAGCCTTCCGGGGATTGGAACGCCAAAGCTCGTTCTCTGCAACTATTCCCAGTATTCTCACAGCTATGATGCCTACCGGAAGGGCGTGATCGCTCCCGTCTTTGATCCGGCGCAGAGCGGAGGAGCGGTGAACGACCTCGGTGTTTATTGCATTCACTATTGCGTGGGCCTGTTTGGCATGCCTGAGCAGGTGAGTTATTTCCCGAACAAGGGCTACAACGGTGTGGACACCTCCGGTATATTAATCCTCTGTTATCCGGGATTCACCTGTATGTGCGCCGCCGCAAAGGATTCCGACAGTCCCTGTTTTATCAGCATACAGGGAGAAGAAGGCTGGATGCGCGCGGAGGGCAAGCCAAACGCAGCAGAGAAGCTGACGATTCAGGTTCTGGATGAGGAAAACCACTCCCTTCGCACAGACGCGTCCGGCGCCGCCGTGCGCAAATCCATTGCGAATGAGTATCTCCCGCCCAAGATACACCACCGCATGACACAGGAGTTTGCAGATTTTGCGGATATCATAGACGGAAAGAAATATCCTGTTGCAGAGGAATTGCTGGCGGAAACCATTCGCGTGGTATACGTTCTCGAGCAGGCCGGAAATACAAGCACACTCGGACATACAGGCACAGATTAAAGAGAACCTCAATGTCTTTTTAACGGAGACCAGAATGAAATTATACTTTGCGCCGATGGAAGGTATAACCGGAAGAGTATACCGACAGGTACATCACCGGTTTTTCCCGGGAATCGATAAATATTATACCCCGTTTCTTTCCCTGACCGCGGATCTGAAGCTCAAGGGAAGGGACAGGAAGGAACTGGATCCTTCCGAGAATCCGGGAATCTCTCTGGTTCCGCAGTTTCTCGGAAACGATCCGGCAGCTTTCCGAAAGGGAATCCGGTACGCAGCAGACCTCGGCTATTCCGAGATCAACATCAACCTCGGATGCCCCTCGAAGACTGTCACGACAAAGAAGAAAGGATCCGGACTGCTCGGAGAACCGGAGCTTTTGAACAACCTTCTGGACGGGGTATTCCCGGGAGCTGAACCGAACGACAACGATACCATCTCACACACAGCCGGAAAAATGAACATTTCGATCAAGACCAGACTCGGAATCAGCGATCCGGAGGAGATTTTTCCCCTTCTGGAGATATTCAACCGCTATCCCATTTCAGAGCTGACCATTCACCCGCGGGTGCGGGATGAGGGTTACAAGGGCGGGGTGCATCTCGATTATTTTACAGAATGTCTTCACCGGTCGGCAAATCCGGTCTGCTACAATGGAGATATCCGGACAGTGAGCAATTATGAACATATCGTCGGGAGATTTCCAGGCATTCATGCTGTAATGATCGGGCGCGGACTTGTCGGAAATCCGGCTCTTGTCCGCGAAATCCGCGGAGGAGAACCGCTTATGATCGAGGAGCTGAAAGACTTTCATGACTCTCTGCTGAACGCCTTTATGGACGCCTTTCAGGGCGATGAATACGTGTCCATTCGCCATATGCTGGAACTGTGGCCATATATGAAGGAACATTTTCCAGAGTCCGACCGTCTGATTCATAAGGTTTTCAAGACCAAAAGGCTTTCAGATTACCGGACAGCCGTGGACAGGATTTTCACAACGCAGTTTCAAAGCTGATTGGTTCACGCACCACGGAATCGGCTGTTACGGTTCACTCGCAACTATGTACAGCTAAGATTTTACATTACCTTTGCGAAAACAGCTTGCATTTTTAAATATTTCTCACTAAAATAAATCTATATCAACAGACAGGGAGTAGCCTGCAGTTCAACTGTGACCGGTTCCGTCAGCACGGGATATCCCCGAGACCGGTCTTAGAAATGTATCAATATCCGACCTGATCTTATCGAATCGCATAAATCCTATATGTGGCAAATCGTATGCGTCAGAAACCGCATGTGTCAGACATATATAAGACATTTATAAACGGTCCGGATCCTATACATCATCGAATGGCGAGACTTCTGTTGCAGCTTTTTGCTGCACAGAAGTCCCGCCATTTTTTTATGCGTGTTTTATCTCGTTGTCTGCAAATTTCAGAAAGGAGCTTTTTATTATGCAGGGAATTGCTGACTTATTCTCCAACGCGGGGAACATCACATGGCAGATGATCGTCATGTGGATCATCGGAGGTGTCCTGATCTATCTGGGCATCGTTAAAAAAATGGAGCCCTCTTTACTTGTCCCGATGGGCTTCGGCGCAGTTCTGGTCAATCTCCCGATGTCGGGTGCTGTCACGCAGAAGATTAACGGGGTGATTACAGAAGGTCCTCTGGATACGCTCTTCAACGCAGGGATTTCCAACGAGATTTTTCTCCTTCTTCTCTTCATCGGCATCGGAGCAATGATCGACTTCACGCCGCTGCTGGCAAATCCGCTCATGATGCTTTTCGGAGGAGCCGCTCAGTTTGGCATCTTTTTTACGCTGAGTCTTGCGACCCTTTTGGGCTTCAGCCTCCAGGATGCCGCATCCGTCGGTATCATCGGTGCGGCAGACGGACCGACCTCCATCTTTGTCGCCAATTACTTCCATTCCAGGTACCTTGGCGCCATCATTGTCGCGGCCTACTCCTACATGGCGCTTGTGCCGATCATTCAGCCGCCGGTTATCCGTGCGGTGACGACAAAGAAAGAACGAGCCATACACATGTCCTACAGTCCGCACAGCGTGTCCAAGCCGGTGAAAATTTTGTTCCCAATCTGCATCACCATCATCGCGGGAATCGTCGCGCCGCGTTCTGTCGCTCTGGTTGGTTTTCTGATGTTCGGAAATCTCGTCCGTGAGTGCGGCGTCCTGGACTCACTCTCTGATACGGCCCAGCACTCTCTGGCTAACATCATTACCCTGATGCTCGGCATCACCGTCGCATCGCAGATGCGCGCAGACGACTTTCTGAATGTCCGGACGCTGCTGATCCTCCTTCTGGGACTGGTCGCATTCGTTTTTGACACCGTCGGCGGCGTTCTTTTTGCAAAGCTGCTGAACCTGTTCCTCCCGAAGGATAAGAAGGTCAACCCGATGATCGGAGCCTGCGGAATCTCCGCATTTCCGATGTCCGCCAGAGTCATCACACAGATGGGAATCAAGGAGGATCCTTCAAATGTTCTGATCATGCAGGCAACCGGCGTCAATGTCTCCGGCCAGATCGCCTCCGTTATCGCGGGCGGTCTGATCCTGAGCCTCATTCCGCTGATATAACCGCAACTGCGTTTTTCTGCTAACGAACCACTTCTCTGAGATTCCCCGGGAGGTTTGCCCTTCCACATAAAAAATCTCTGAGATAGTATGGTTTCTCTGTGAGTAAATAAATTTCTGATTACGGAGGTAGAAAATGAATACATTTCTTCAATCACTGAAGGTTATGGGGCTTGGAATGCTCGGAATCTTTATCGTCACCATTGTGCTGATCGCTATCATGATGCTTCTCACAAAGCTCTTCCCCGCAAAAGGGAAAAGCCCGGAAACCACCGGAAATCCCGCTTCCGAAAAACAGGGGCAGAGCGATCATCCGTCGAACGAGGTTTCCAGATAAAATCATCGATTCTGCATAACTTTCCCCGGGAGGCAGTCCTATTGCCGTCCCCTCCGAAAGCAGACAAAACTGTCTCACACTTTTCGTATGCCCCAGTCCTGTCTGCTTTTTTCGCGCCTTCTTTTTTCCGGAAATCCTCTGGCTTTATGTTGCAACGAGATAAAACACGCTGCACGAGTTTTATCTCGCTATCGCGACGCTCGCCGCACACGAATACTTCGCATTCGGCTGCGGCTTACTGTTCGCGTAAATAAGATTCGATGTATTCCCGAAAATACATTAATATTATACAAATATATTATGAATAAAGTACGTTCTATGTTATAATTTTTATATCAACTATTTGGAAAGGGCATCTATTGCATGCAAAACGACGAATTCAAGATAATTGAAGTGAAGGACCGCATCCTGGAGGATAACGACAGCGTTGCAAATGCCGTGCGATCCCGGATGCGGGAGAAGGGTGTATTTCTGGTGAACCTGATGGCTTCGCCGGGAGCAGGCAAGACCACACTTCTTGCACGGACAATCCGTGAACTGAAGGATATCTACCGCATCGGTGTGATGGAAGCGGATGTGGACAGTGACGTGGATGCGCGGACGGTAGCGGAAGCCGGCGCGAAGGTAATTCAGCTGCACACCGGCGGCTCCTGTCACATGGACGCGGAAATGACCCGAAAGGGTCTCGAAGAGATGGGCGTAGATGACCTGGATCTTGTGTTTCTGGAAAATATCGGAAATCTTGTCTGCCCTGCCGAATTCGATGTCGGAGCGGATAAACGGGTTATGCTTCTCAGTGTCCCCGAGGGAGACGACAAGCCGCTGAAATATCCGCTGATGTTTCAGGTAAGTGACGTGCTTCTGGTGACCAAAACAGATACGGCACCGGTCTTTGCTTTTGATTTTGAAAGACTTCGCGCAAACGTTGACAGACAGCGAGCAAGGACAAATCAAGCATCCGGCAGGCTGCCGATCCTTCCCCTCTCGGCCAGAACCGGGGAAGGCTTCGACGCATGGATCGACTGGCTGAGAACGGAGGTGGACGCGCGTTGAAGGTAATTGAACTGCACGAAAGCGTAACGGCGTCAAATGACCGTGACGCAGACGCGCTTCGCGAAGAAATGAAGAGGAAAGGAACCCTGCTGGTCAATCTGATGAGCAGTCCCGGATCCGGCAAGACGACGCTCCTTTCCCGGACCATCCGCGACCTTCACAAGAAGGGCGGCAGCAGCTCAGGATGCCCCGAAAAAGAAGAGGCGAGCCTGAGAATTGCCGTACTGGAAGCAGATATTGACTCTGATGTCGATGCCCGGCAGATTGACAGACTTGGAGCAAAGGCAATTCAGGTCCACACCGACGGTATGTGTCATATGGACGCCGGTATGACCGCGAGGGGTCTGTTCGAGATGGGGTGCGACGACATCGACCTCGCTTTTCTGGAGAATGTCGGAAATCTGATCTGCCCGGCGGAGTTCGATACCGGCGCCGGAAAAAATGTTATGATTCTCAGCGTGCCGGAAGGTGACGATAAGCCCCTGAAGTATCCGCTGATGTTCCGGACCAGCGATGCGCTCGTCATTTCGAAGATCGATGCCCTTCCCTATTTTGACTTTGATATGGACGCGTGCGTACGCCGGGCAAAGGCGCTTCATCCGTCAATCCGGATTTTTCCCCTCTCGGCAAAGACAGGAGAAGGGATGAAAGCGTGGGAGGAATGGCTGCGCGGTGCTGTACAGGACTGGAAGCGAAAGGATGTCCCGAGAGAACGAGCCGGGATGAAATCGATGTCCCGGGAGAATGAGCCGGGATGAAAAGGATGCCCCCGGGGAGAATAAGCCGGGGCTGAAAAGGAGAGGATTTTATTTATGAAAGAACAGAAGAACCGTATGACGAATGAACGTGACTATCGCCTTCCGGAGAATTTTGTCTATCCGGACAAGGAGAAGCTCAATCTGCTGATTCGTCTGGCCGGAATGATCACCGACCGTTATGTGGCGAAATATACGCATACAATTCGTCCGGACGATCCGGAGGTCTGGTGTCTCAATGAGGTCATGAGCAAGGATGAAGTAAAGTTCATGCTCAGCTTTAAGAAGCCGAGAACAAGTTACAGCCATGCACGGCTAATAAAAATGAATCCCGCGTTCACAGAGACGCAGATCGATGAGATGCTGAACCACCTGATGTGGGTCGGCTGCATCGAGACAAACCGCGAAAACCCGGCGCAGGAGCTGTGGTATGATGTGCCGATTTTTGTCCCCGGCATCGCAGAATTCATGGTCATGAACGATAAGCTCATGGCAGAGCATCCGAATATCGCGACTTTTTTTAATCTGATGACGCAGATGCCGCTCGAGGGCATCACACCCATGGTCCCCATGGGCGGCGCAGGAATCGGCATGCATGTCATTCCCGTGGAGAAGGCTATCGAATCCGCCTCTACGTCAGTACCGCTCGAGCATATCTCTCACTGGCTCGACAAATACGAGGGCAAGCTCTCCATCGGCGTCTGTACCTGCCGCCGTCAGCAGCGAATCCGCGGCGAGGGTGACGGATCAATTGAACAGGAATGCTGCATCGGTCTGGGAGATCTTGCAGAATGGTGCGTGAATACCGGGCGCGGTCATTACATTACAAAGGAAGAGGCCCTTGAGGCATGCGAGAGAGCAGAGCGCCACGGATTTGTGCATCAGACGACAAATATCGACGGCGAGGATAAGATCGTAGGTCTCTGCAACTGTGCGCCGGGCGTGTGCAACGCGATCCGCACCTCACAGCTTTACAATACTCCGAACATGTCCCGTTCCGCATACCGCGCACACGTAAACAAGGAAAACTGTGTGGCCTGCGGCAAATGCGTGGAGGTATGCCCGGTCGGCGCGGCAAAGCTCGGTCAGAAGCTCTGCCGGAAGGATGGCAGCGAGGTGCAGTACCCGCTGAGCCTTCTCCCGGACGAGACCCGATGGACCGCGGACAACTGGAACATTCATTACCGCGAGGATGCAAAGATCAACTGCTATGACACCGGCACCTCTCCCTGCAAGACCGCATGTCCGGCGCACATTGCGGTACAGGGTTATGTGAAGATGGCAAAGCAGGGCCATTACGAGGATGCGCTTAAGCTCATCCGTCAGGACAATCCCTTCCCCGCCGTCTGCGGAGCCATCTGCAACCGCCGCTGTGAGGACGCCTGCACGAGAGGTACGGTAGACAGTCCTGTAGCGATCGATGAGATCAAGAAGTTCGTGGCACAGCAGGAACTGGATCCTGCCTTCCGCAGCAAAATTCTTCCGATATGTGAGAGGGATGAGGGCGGATTCTGGGACGACAATTTCAAGATAGCAGTCATCGGTTCCGGTCCTGCCGGTATGTCCTGCGCGTATTACCTTCGCACGAAGGGATACCCGGTCACCATTTTTGAGAAGGAGGAAAAGCCCGGAGGAATGCTCACATACGGCATGCCGTCCTTCCGTCTCTCGAAGGATCTCGTCGATGCGGAAATTGACATGCTGCGCGAGATGGGCATTGAATTCCGCTGCGGCGTTGAAGTCGGCAAGGATGTTTCCATCGCCGATCTCAGGGCAGAAGGGTATCGTGCCTTTTACGTATCGATCGGTCTGTCGGGCGGAAGAAGTACCGGCGTCCCCGGCGAAGACGCATCCGGCGTCGAATCCGGTATCGGCTTCCTCAACCGCGTGAACCGCGACCACAGTGTAAGGCTTTCCGGCGATGTCGTAGTTGTCGGCGGCGGCAATGTAGCGGTTGATGTTGCCCGCACAGCACAGCGTGTGACAGGCGGACATATTACCATGATCTGTCTCGAAAGCGCCGATGAGATGCCGGCTGCCGCGGATGAGGTAGAGGATGCAAAATCCGAGGGCATTGAAGTGAAAAACGGATGGGGACCGAAGGAAATCCTTGCGGAGAACGGAAAGGTAACCGCCGTTGTATTCAAGAAATGCACCCAGGTCAAGAATTCGGAAGGACGCTTCGACCCGCAGTATGACGAAGAAACCACGATCACCGTTCCCTGCGAAAACGTACTGGAAGCCATCGGACAGTCTGCCCTCTGGGGCAATCTCCTGAAGGGGACGAAAGCAGAGACACGGCGCGGCGGCACCATTGTATGCGATCCTGTTACCTTCCAGACAGCAGAACCGGACATTTTTGCCGGAGGCGACATTCAGCACGGCGCACGTTTTGCCATAGATGCCATTGCAGACGGCAAGAAGGGAGCGGAGTCCATGCACCGCTTTGTGCATGAGGGGCAGTCGCTCACAATTGCCCGCGATCTCAGGGAATTCATCGAGCTCGACAAGGAGGATATCACCATACCTTTCGGTTACGACCACGCGAAGCGCAGCATTCCCGGAACCCGGAAGGTAGAAGACCGCTTTGACGATACCCGGCTCCCGCTCACGGCAGACCAGGTGCATCAGGAAGCGGACCGCTGCCTCGGCTGCGGCGCCACCACAGTAGATCTCAACCGCTGCATCGGCTGCGGCCTTTGCACAACCCGGTGTGAATTCGACGCCATCCATCTGGAGCGGGATCTTCCGGACTGCAGCAATTACATGCGTTCCGAGGACAAGATGAAGGCAATCGCCCCCTATGCAATGAGCAGACAATTCAAGATCATCCGGAAATCTGCGCAAGAGAAAAAGAAGGTGTCCAGATGACGGAGAACAGCTATGCATGAAATGGGAATCGTAACACATCTGGCGAACACGCTGGATGATCTGGCAAGGGAGCAGAACATTACACAAATCGGTTCCGTCACCCTGCAGGTCGGCGAGGTATCCGGCATCATGACCGATTATTTTACCGACTGCTGGGACTATTTCAAGGTTCTCCATCCCGTTTTGAAATCGGCGGAGCTAAAGCTTGAGACCATCCCGGCTGTGACATGGTGCAACCATTGCAAAAGAACCTATCCGACCGTAGAATACGGAAGAGAGTGTCCCTATTGCCACAGCCCCGAGACATGGCTGCTCAAGGGAAACGAATGCATCATCAAGGAAATCGAGGCCGAGTAAAGACCGGGTAAATGTCAAGAGCAAATCCTCAAATTTTTCCCTTGACGAATATTTAAATTTTGATATAATAAGTTGAGTGCAAAAATACCCAAACAGTTGTATTTAGCACAATCTTACAACTGGAGGGAGGTTAGGTTTGGGCATATGGCTAACGTTATCGTAAAAGAGAACGAAACACTGGATAGCGCGTTACGTCGTTTCAAGAGAAGCTGCGCTAAGGCTGGAATCCAGCAGGAGATCCGTAAGAGAGAGCACTACGAGAAGCCGAGTGTTCGTCGTAAGAAGAAATCCGAAGCAGCAAGAAAACGTAAATATAATTAATTTGCACATGAGAAGCTCTGACATGTAAATGCCAGAGCTTTCTTCGTGTCAGAACCAGAAGTTTTTCCCCATCTCAACAGAGATTTACAGGACATCTCACGAGGTTTTCAGCACTCCTCAGCAGATCCTTTTTTACATCCATGAAAAAATATAAAGATACCCATTACAAGCTTTTCCTTCATAAACCCGGTCTGCCATCTGGCTCTGTCAGGATCTGTTTCTTCACAGATCTCCACAACTGCTGCAGTCCGAGAGAGCAGCAGCAGATTTTCGATCTTCTGAAGAAGAATCAGCCGGATCTCCTTCTATGCGGCGGCGACTCGATCATTGGCAAGCCCGGTTACCCCGTAGAGCCGGCTGCCGGATTTTTGACGCGGCTGGCAGAAGAGTGGGCTTCCTCACACACGGAGGGGGATCCTGCCGGAAACCTCTTTGTCGCAATGGGAAATCATGAATACCGCACCCGAATCTATCCGGAAGTTTACGGCGATATGTATCCGCGCTTTCTGAAAGCCATAAATAAATCCGGACATATCCGGCTCCTGCAAAACGAAGCCATAAGCTTCACTATCCGCAATCTGCCGATTCGTATCTGCGGATTCAGCATGGACCGCCGGTATTACGGCCGGATCCATCACCAGCCGCTCCCCGTATCGGCCCTTTCCGATATCTTTGGTGAGATCCCCCCGGCGGATCACCTGAGTATTCTTCTGGCCCATAACCCTTCCGCACTGAACACCTACCTGCAATGGGGAGCCGATCTGACTCTCTGCGGTCACTACCACGGAGGAATTATCCGGTTCGGAAAGCACACCGGACTGATCAGCCCGGACCTGGGGCTCTTTACCGGAAAGGCATACGGCTTATTCCAAAAGGACGGAAAAAGTGTTATAGTAAGTTCCGGCTGCGGAGAGCACACCATCCCCGTCCGAATTCACAACCCGCGCGAGATTGTAACCTCAGAGATCCATGTAAATGACAATTTGTGACAATTTTCCCAAATCACGGCCTTCCGGTCAGAAAGGAGCTTTCTACGAAGTGGCAATATCCGTAAATCTACCGGTGTTCCAGGGTCCCCTGGACCTGCTTCTGCACCTCATCGATAAAAATAAAATAGATATCTACGATATTCCCATTTCGGAAATTACCGACCAGTACCTGGAATATGTCCGCCAGATGGACCATGAGGACATGAATGTCACCAGTGAATTCATGGTCATGGCCGCGACACTGATCGACATAAAATGCCGGATGCTGCTGCCCAGAGAGGTCGATGAAGAAACCGGAGAGGAAATTGATCCACGGGAATCTCTCGTACAGCAGCTTCTCGAATACAAGGAATACAAGGAAATATCCAGGCACCTTCGCGAATACGCTAATCATGCCGGAGAACTCGTCACCCGCAAACAGCATCTGCCGAAGGCGGTGGCACGCTATTCTCCGCCGGTCGATCCGGCGCAGCTGCTGGACGGAGTCACCCTGGAGCGTCTTCACGAGATCTTCGAATTTGTCCTGAAACGGCAGAAGGACAAAATCGACCCGATCCGAAGCAAATTCGGACATATCGAAAGAGATGAGGTGTCTCTTCCCGACAAACTGGACTATGTACAGATCGTGACGCGAAAGAAGAGAAAAGTCTCCTTTCGGCGACTTCTGGAAAAGCAGCCGTCAAAAATGAACGCTGTCGTTACATTTCTGGCGGTACTCGAACTCATGAAGCTTGGCAAAATTCACTGTACGCAGGACGAACTCTTCGGCGATATAGAAATTGAATCCATGGAGGATGAGCACGAAACCTCCCTTGCCGGAGATGCATACCGGGAAGATGCGGGCAACAAGCCCTTTAATGAACTTTTCTAATAGAGTGGAAATAACAGATGACAGACGATAATAATAAGAATCTGAATACAGAATCCCAGACAGCAGCAAGCACTGCAGCCGATACATCTACCGGCAAAATGCCTGCTGCAGGACCAAATACAGATAAACAGAACAAGGATCTGCGCTTTACGGAGACAGAGGATACCACGCTGGAGGGAGCCCTCGAGGCACTTCTCTTTGCAATGGGCGATTCGGTCGAGCTGTCCCGCCTCGCAGCCGCTGTAGGCCGTACATCCTCGCAGACCGAAAAGGCATTACGTTCCCTTCAGGAACGCCTGAACCGTCCGGAATCCGGCATTCAGCTCCTGAATCTCGACAATTCCTGGCAGCTATCCACTAAGAAGCAGTATTACGGACAGCTCATCACACTCGCAAGACATCCGAAGAAGCCTCAGCTCACCGATGTCATTCTTGAGACTCTCTCTATCATCGCCTACAAACAGCCCGTCACAAAGGCACAGATCGAGCAGATCCGCGGCGTAAGCTCCGAGCACGCCGTTAATAAGCTTCTGGAGTATGACCTGATACAGGAACTCGGCCGTCTGAACGTTCCCGGAAGACCGATTCTGCTCGGTACTACAGAAAAGTTCCTCCGGTACTTCGGCGTAGAATCCACCGACCAGCTTCCGGAGCTGAGCCCCGGACAGATTGAAGACTTCAAGGCGGAGGCAGAAGCCGAAGCCGACGTACGCGTCGATGTGTAACGAGTGAAATATCTCCTGCGCTCGTATGCCCGGATGTAACTTCCGGAATACAAGACAAAACGACGACAAACGAGATAAAACACGCTGCGCGAGTTTTATCTCGCTATCGCGACGCTCGCCGCACACGAATACTTCGCATTCGGCTGCGGCTCACTGTTCGCGTAAATCATAGCGTATATTCATATAAACGGGGCCGCCGCACGTATTTCTACGTGCGGCGGCCCCGTTTTTGAGAACCTGTGATTCTCTCCCGTTTAATTTTCCTTCGTAAACCAGCTGTACTGATATGCATAGGTCTTGCTCAGAACCTTATGCGTGCTGGAATTTGACTGAACGGCAACCTGAATCATGCTGTTTTCGTTCAGCTCTTTGTTGTTCACCATCAGTGTGTGGTCATTCACATAGATCGTATCTTTATCCAGTTCCCCGTCAATGACAACCTTGCACGACTGCGTAAAATTCGTGCCGTCGATATAATAGGTGCCGTTTGCCAGCTTTGTAATTCCCGTAACCGTGATGGGTTTTACCCCCAGCTTCAGATCCGTCTTCTGGAACGGATTTTTCTTCCCATATACATATCGTTTTCCATACAGAATATCATACTGCAGCGCCTGCATATCAAACGTATAGCTCTCGCTGTTCTGCATGGTCTGCTGGTAACGGAACATCACTCCGTCATGAATATCCAGCTTTGCGAAAATATCGGCCACCGCCTGATAAGCCGCGATATCCTTGTGCTCCTTCTCCAGACCGATGTTGTCCCACAGCAGATAATTGGTCTGGTAAATCGAGCCCTCCTTCAGGTCTTCATCGGATAGACCCATGGTAGGCAGATGATCGCCATAGAACAGGATGACGGTCGGGTCCCCGCGGTCACTGATATCCTGAATCAGATCGGCCACAAACTGGTCCTCCTCATGCAGCTGGTTCACGTAATATTCCCATGCTGCATTTTCAGCGTCCGTCACCGTTCCGGAGACTTTAATTTTCGGATTTGCGATTACATGCTCCGAAGGATACGATCCATGGGGCTGCACAGAGACCGTAAAGACAAAATCCTTCCCCGATGTTGCGTCCAACGCGTCATTGATCGGAGAAATCAGGTTCTCATCCCGCATCCACCCGTTCTCATTCACATCATTCTGTGTATTCATGTATTCGCCGGATGTAAAGGTATCAAATCCGAGATTCGCGTACACCTTGCGGCGGCTGTAGAAATTCGCTTCGTTGTCATGAACGGCATGCGCTCCATATCCGAGATTTTTCAAAACCGTAGCCGCACTCTCACAGGTTTCATCCTTCAAAACGCTCTTATAAGGATATTCCCCGGCACCGAAAAAGCGCATGCTCATACCCGTCAGCGTCTCGAACTCGGTATTTACTGTTCCGGCTCCCACAACCGGAACCCGATACAGACCGGAGGTATACTCTTTTTCCAGCTTGTGCCAGTTCGGAAGTGGATCCTCGGAAAAGGTGAGGTTCTTCATCCTGGTAGGATCAAAAAACGTCTCACACTGCACAATAATGAAATTAGGAAGCTTCTCCTTATCCGCCGTTGTCGTCTGGGTATCCTGCTCATCGGCAACGATGTCCTCAATCATTTCCCTGGAATAATTGTCCGGTTTGTCAATGCCGGTGTCCAGCACCGTGACGGTCAGACAATACGGAAATCCATAGTCCTCATACGCATAGGCAATGTTCTCAAAATAGGAAGAAAGCAGACGGATATTTACAAGTTCCTTCGTAAGCCCCCAGAAACCGAAGCAGGAGAGTACGATGCCGATCAAAACCGGAATTCTGTGCATTTTCCCGCGAAAGCGCGGTGCCCGGAAAATCAAAATCACGAGACACACCAGAAGAACAATTACAAAAACATATAAAAAACCGATCTGCCACCCGGCCAGATATTTCGAAAGCACAGACGCCCCTTCGCTCATGGTCGTCAGATCCGGCCCGGTCAGTGGCGTCACGCGATTTGCCAGAAGAATGCCGTTGCTGATTCCCAGCAGCATCCAGAAAACCGCAATCAGAATCCGCCAGAAGATTCTGTTCCGAAACAGAAAGACAATAAGCGTGCTCAGATAGATCAGCAGAGTGTTATAGAGGAACACCTTCGTGTGATCATCCAGAAATCTTGCCGCTTCTGCAAAAGAATGCCGCGCCATGGCCTCGATCAGAAAATAACCGAAAAAAACCGCCGCATAATGAAAGAGAAGTGCATACCGGTTCAGAATCTTCACCAGCTCCGGATGTCTCGGCGGCTTCGGCTCCGGTCTGAAAACCTTTGATAAGAGATTCTGCACCTTTCCAAATGCTTCCTTATTGTGAATATCCATAGGATTTCATTCTCCCCTGAAACCTCTTCTGCGTTTCTTTACACAGAAGTTAAATACCATTTACAAAAACAACAAAGAATCATACCAGCTTTTCAAATATTTGTCGATGCGCGAATTCCCGAAAAACAAGTCAAAGATCGAAGAATATCTGTTTAATTTCCATGCTACACATCCCGCAGCCCCAAAATCCTGCTCACTCGCATAACAGGCTAAGCAAGCTTTCTTTCTTCTCCCCAAGCGCGTTATTGTTCACGCGCCACCTAAAACGGCTAAGATTTTACAGTACCTTTGCCTGAGCATTACTGGCTGTTAAAAGTTTTATCCGTGAATTCTTCAAGAAGTGGATTACGAGGACTGTCTGACGAAGGCGCTTGCGCCTGAGGAGTTCCGCAGCTTCATAAAATCAGGATAAAACTTTGTTACAGCCAGTTTGCGAATGGCAACAGGACTGTAAAATCCTTGCCGTAAATAGTTGTGAGTGAACAGTAACCCAAGCGCAAAAACAGCACATAAATGCCATTCTGAAACATAGTCAGAAAACGTCCATATATGATACAATAAAAATATCAATACAGGTTATGGTACGAATACCAATCGCACGGATTACAGGGGGGGAAAAATGACAAATTCAGCTTTAAAGCCCGACAACAGCACTTCAGGCACTCTGCCACAGCCGGGAAAAAAACCAGACCGGCCCGAAATGGATCAACCGGAACCAAAAAAGAAAAAACCAAATCCGAAGGCGCTGATTCCAATCCTTGTCTTTCTGATTCTCTATCTGGGATCGGGAATATATTTCGAATACATTAAGCCTGTCAAAGGAGAGATGGGATTCTATATCATGTCGGTCGTCGTGGCGTTCGGCCTGGCCCTGATCGTCGCGTTCCTGCAGAATCCGACAAGCTCCTTTGATGAGAAAATCCACATCTGCGCCAGAGGAATCGGCGATGACAATATCACGATCATGCTTTTTATCTTCCTGATGGCAGGCGCCTTCAGCGGAATCGCAAAAGAAGCAGGCGGCGTGGAAAGCACTGCCAACCTGCTTCTGAATATTATTCCCGGACGCTTTGCCATTCCGGGCCTGTTTATCATTGCCTGCCTGATATCCATGTCCATGGGAACCAGTGTGGGAACGATTACCGTTCTGGTGCCTATCGCAGCTTCTGTTGCGGAAACGGCGGGCTTTTATCTGCCGCTCTGCGTCGCGACCGTTGTCGGAGGTGCCATGTTCGGCGACAACCTTTCCTTCATTTCCGACACAACCATTGCCGCAACCAAAACACAGGGCGTTGAGATGAAGGATAAATTCCGAACGAATATAAAAATCGCACTTCCCGCCGCGCTCATTACCCTCATCATCCTCATTCTAATTGCGCTTCAGGGCGGAAAAGCGGAGCTTGGCAATTATCCCTTCCAGTTCGGACTCGCGATCCCATATTTTGCTGTTCTGGTTATGGCTCTTCTCGGAACCAACGTATTCGTTGTTCTCGGAGTAGGAATTATCCTCTTTCTGATGATGGGCGGTCTTGAAGGCTCCCTGAACTTTGCCACGGCTTTCTCTGCCATGGGCGCCGGAACCTCCGGAATGTTTGAAACCATGATCGTCACGATTCTGGTATCTTCCATCAGCGCCCTGATGGAAGACTACGGCGGTTTTGAGGCAATCCTGGAGCTGATCCGCAGATTTTCCCACAGCAGACGCGGCGCCATGTTCGGCATCGCCCTTCTGACCGGACTTATGGACATTGCCACGGCGAACAACACCGTAGCCATTGTGGTCGCCGCGCCGATTGCCAGAACCGTAAGTGAGGAATATCAGATCAAGCCGCAGAAGACTGCTTCCCTGCTGGATACCTGTTCCTGCATCTTCCAGGGAATCATTCCCTACGGTGCCCAGCTTCTGATCGCGGCCAGCCTGTCAAAGGTATCCACTGTGTCGATCATCCCCTGGCTGTTTTATCCGTTTCTTCTGCTGATCTTTGTATGCCTGTCTATAGTTTTTGACAAAAATTAATTTTTTTTCACACCGCGCTGCTCGTGGCTTTTCCCGAGTGGATCGCGGTGAGGCTGTAGGCGTCCAGTACCTGTTCCAGGTCACTTTCCGTCATCAGCTTTTCCTTGAGCACAAGGTCCTTTACCGGAACACAGGTTTTCAGAGATTTCTTCGCAATCTCCGCAGCCTTTTTGTAACCAATGTACGGGTTCAGCGCCGTCGCGATTCCGACGCTTGCGTTCAGAAGACTCTCGCAGCGCTCCTCGTTCGCCGTAATTCCATCAATGCAGTTGACCCGGAGCGTGTTCACCGCATGGGTCAGCTCAGAGATGGAATCAAACAGGTTGTAAAAGAGTACCGGTTCAAATGCGTTGAGTTCCATCTGCCCGGCCTCTGCGGCCATCGTAATCGTCGTATCGTTCCCGGCGATTTCAAATGCAACCTGAGTGACCACCTCCGGAATAACCGGGTTCACCTTACCGGGCATAATCGAGGATCCGTTCTGCATGGCCGGAAGAGAAATTTCCCCGATTCCGGCGCGCGGACCACTGGAGAGAAGGCGAAGATCGTTGCACATTTTAGACAGATCGATAGCACAGGTCTTCAAACCGGACGACACCGCGACAAAGCTGTCCAGATTTTCTGTGGCATCGAACAGGTCCTCCGCCTGTGTCAGCGGATACCCTGTCACTTTTCCCAATTCCGGAACAATATTGTAAAAATAGAAATCGGAGGTATTGATAGCAGTGCCGATCGCCGTGGCGCCCATATTCACCGTATAGAGCTCTTTCTTCAGGTTCAGCAGACGCTCTCGGTCTCTGGACACCATGGATGCGTAAGAGTGGAAGGTCTGACCAAGACGCATGGGAACCGCATCCTGCAGCTGTGTGCGCCCGATTTTGAGAATATGATCAAATTCAACAGATTTAGCAAGGAGACTCTCCGCAAGAGCCTTCAGCTCCCTGTCGAGGTCCTGAAGAAGATCCAGAGAAGTCAGCTTTCCACAGGTCGGAATAACATCATTTGTGGACTGACACATGTTCACGTCATCATTCGGATGAACGATGCGATAGTCACCTTTTCGGCCCCCGAGGATTTCAATGGACCGGTTTGCGATCACCTCATTTGCGTTCATATTTGCGCTCGTCCCGGCGCCGCCCTGAATCCCGTCTACAATGAAAGACTCCGTCAGTTTCCCGCGCATGATTTCACGGCACGCCTTCGCGATGGCATCGGCCTTTTCCGCGCCAAGCTTCCCGCTTCTCCGGTTCGTCTCTGCCGCCGCAAGCTTGATTCTTGCAAGGTTTCTGATAAACAGCGGATGAAGCTTTGTTCCCGTGATCGGAAAATTTCTCTTAGCCCGAAGCGACTGCACGCCGTAATATGCATTTTCCGGCACCTCAAGCGTTCCAATGGAATCTGCCTCCATTCGACTTCCAGCTGCGATTTTCTTAAAAATCTCCATGACGAATTTCCTCCCTGCTCTCTGTCTTTTTAGCGTATCCATAATCTGTTCAGAAACGGCCATGCTATCAATTGCTCCATACTGTGTACTGCAACAATCCTACAAGTATGAACCCTTCTGAGGGAATCGGACGTCTGAACCAGATGCCCTTCCGGATGCAGCGAGAATAGCACTCTGTACTCCCCATGTAAATATCTTAACTGAAAAAGGTTGAATGGGAAGAAATCCGCAGCCTTCCGCCGAAAAAAATTAAAAAAAAGCCGAAATTGGCAAATAAAATAAAGGCATTCCGATAACTTCCTTCTTGCATCCATCCTGCGGAGCGTTATAATGAGAACAGTACAAAGAGGTACAGATGGACAAGCTCCGCCTGTACCTCTTTTTCTTTTATTGTTTTCTGAATTACCTGTCAAAAGTATGATGACAAATCGTTCTGCTATTTTGACAAAGCAATCATCGATGAGCGAGGGGAGGTCAGTCACTTGAAAAAGCTGGACGCTATCGACGTGAAGATACTGAATTTTTTACAGAAGGACGCGAGAATCCCCCTGAAGGATCTGGCGGCAAAGGTTTTTCTTTCTTCTCCATCTGTCTCCGCCAGACTTGAGAAATTGGAAGAGGAGGGCATTATTCTCGGATATCACGCGCAGATCAATCCCATGATGATGAATTACCATATCAAGGCTTTCATCAACCTGGAAGTCGAGCCCAACCAGAAGCCCGAATTCTATCCCTATATAAAATCCATTCCGAACGTCGTAGAGTGTAACTGTGTGACAGGAGATTACTCGATGTTGATTGAGGTCATGTTCCAGAGCACAACAGAGCTGGATCACTTCATCAACGAACTCCAGAAGTTCGGCCGGACCAAAACCCAGATCGTCTTCTCCACCAGCGTCGAGCAGAGAGCCGTGCCGGTTCACGCTTCCCCGTGAGAACGATGATTCTCCTCGATGGTACGGACATACCCGGTTACCGTCAGCATATGCTCGCCCATGCGCTGTGTCGCATCCCGGACGTTGTGCTCCGTGATTGCCCGGACCAGATTCCGATGTTCCTGGTCAATGCCCTTCGTAGACTTTTCTTTCTCCATAACCAGAGCGCGGATGTCGGTAATCATATTTTCAATTAACACAGACGATGCACACAGAACCTGATAGATCATAGGGTTGTCCGCGATCGAGGCGATTTTCAGATGAAGCTCCCGGTCGAGAGAGGCCTTCTCCCGATCATTCTCTGCCTGCTCAAGCTTCCTGAGATACTCCTCCAGCTCTACCGCATCCGCCCCGGTACACTTTTCCGCCGCAAGAAATGCGGACTCCATTTCAAGAGAAGACCGCAGCTGCTGCACCTGTGTCACCGTGCTCCGGTTCATCCGGAACAGAAGCGTGAGCGGCGTAATCAGGCAGTTATCGAAATCTTCGGTGATATAATTTGCCCCTCCCTGAATCGAATGGATGATCCCGAGCAGCCGGAGCGCATGCAGGGCTTCCCGCACCACCGGTCGGGACACCCCCATCTGTTCCGCCATCATCCGTTCCGTCGGAAGTGCGTCCCCCTCCCGCAGCAGTCCATCCTCGATATCCTTTACGATCTGATCCAGGATATCATTCACAGCGTCGTCTTTCTTTACCTTATGAAAAATAATCTCCTCCGTCATCTGCCTCACCGCTTTCTCATCATCCGGAATCCTTGCTTCCGCGAATCCAAAACACCTCTATCGGTCTTATACAAAGCATTATTACAGTATCATGAGTATATACTTTTTGCCATATAAACCTTCCATTTTGCCGATCATAACCCGTGTTTTTTCGGTTTCCGATCAGAAGTTATTAACCTATCCTTTATGCATTGTTTATGGAACTCCCACATGAATAATAAATAGAATAAAAACATATCGATCTTCATCTTCAAAGTTTATAGGAATCTGTAAGCACAGTCTTAACAGTTTCTCTGACAGCTTAAGAAAGGAGAGAAATGAAAAACAGAACTCTACTGGTATTTTCTATCTGCAATCTTGTACTGGCATTGCTTTGCATCATTGTTTTTTTTGTTTCCGGTCCACTCGGGAGCTTTATCGCCGGCATGTCCCCATTCGTTCTTCTCGCCCTGTCTATCCTGTCACTCATTTTCAGCACACAGGATGCATCATGAAATGACTCCAAAGACCCGAAATAACATTGAATTCCACGAACCCCGGTGGTATATTGGTATTACCAATTATGTGACGTTCCGAAACGTTCACACGCTACACAGTGACGCAAACTATATGAAGGAGGCGTACAATGGGGTACGTAAAATGGAGCTATGAAACACTGAATCGTTTCTGCACCGATGTTTTTCACAACTTCGGATTTTCCGAGGAAGAGGGGAAAATCATCAAGGACGTTCTGCTGACCGCGGATCTCTATGGAATTGAGAGCCATGGCATGCAGAGAATGGTCCGTTATCATAAGGGAATCGAAAAGGGTACGATTCATCCGACCGCAAAACCCGAGGTCGTATTCGAGACCCCTGTATCCGCGGTTATTGACGGCCACAACGGAATGGGACAGCTGAATGCTTATTTTGCCATGAATAAAGCGATTGAAAAGGCCAAAACAGCCGGTGTCGGAATGGTATCGGTCCGTGAATCCAACCATTTCGGAATTGCCGGTTATTACGCAAAGATGGCAAGTGATCGGGGATTGATCGGTGTGGCAAGCACAAACTCCGAAGCCATCATGGTACCTACCTTTGGAAGAAAAGCCATGATCGGTTCCAACCCGATTGCGGTTGCCGTTCCGGCGGACCCCTTCCCCTTCCTCTTTGATGCTTCCACGACAGTCGTTACGCGTGGAAAGCTTGAGATGTACAACAAGGCCGGCACGCCGCTTCCGGACGGATGGGCTCTGGACGCAGACGGCAGCCCCTCCAATGACGCGCCGTCCGTTCTCTCCAACATCGTGTCCAAAAAGGGCGGCGGCATCATGCCGCTCGGCGGAAGCGATCCGTTAACCGGAAGCCATAAAGGATATGGCTGGGGCATGGTATGCGAAATCATGAGTTCGGTTCTCTCAAACGGAGTCAATTCCGATGCATGCTGCACCTTCCCGGATAAAACCGGAATCTGCCACGGATTTATTGCTATCAATCCGGCATTCTTCGGAGACGCGGAAGCCATCAAGAAGAACTTCTCGGATTACCTTCAGCGCCTTCGCCAGAGCCCGAAGGCGGAAGGGCAGGAGCAGATCTATACCCACGGAGAGAAGGAAATTTTTGCAGAAAAGGACAGAAGAGAAAACGGCATACCCGTAAATGACAATACCATGGTCGAGCTCAATAACCTCTGCTCCTATCTGCATATGGACTTTGGCAAATACTTCGAAGGATATCAGGTCAACAAGGACTCCAACTTCTTCGCAGGAAATTACTGATCCTCTTTACAGCATAGCTTACAGAGTGATAACCTGTTCCCGAAGAGGTTTCTGCCGCATATTTTTTCTCATGACGGAAAAATCGATCCTATACGGCAACAATTTCAATTCATATCATATATGGAGGAATACAAAATGGATTACGCAAAGGAATCCCTGAAAAAGCACTATGAGTGGAAGGGTAAAATCGAAATCAAGCTGAGAGCCGACGTAGACAGTGCTGAGGCACTGAGTCTCGCTTACACTCCCGGCGTTGCACAGCCCTGTCTGGAGATTCAGAAAGATATCAATAAAAGCTATGAGCTGACCAGAAGATGGAACACCGTCGCAGTAGTAACCGACGGAACAGCCGTTCTCGGTCTGGGAGATATCGGCCCGGAAGCCGGAATGCCGGTTATGGAAGGAAAATGCGCGCTGTTCAAGGCTTTTGGCGATGTCGATGCCATTCCGATCTGCGTAAAAACACACGATGTAGACGAAATCGTGAAGACCGTCTCCCTTATCTCCGGTTCCTTCGGCGGCATCAACCTGGAGGATATCGCCGCTCCGAGATGCTTTGAAATCGAGGAGAAGCTCAAGAAATGCACCGATATCCCGATTTTCCATGATGACCAGCACGGAACCGCTGTCATCACTCTTGCCGGCCTTATGAATGCCCTCAAAGTTGTCGGAAAGAATATCGAAGATATCAAGATTGTCACCTCCGGCGCAGGCGCAGCCGGAATCGCCATCATCAAGCTTCTGATCTCCATGGGACTCAAAAATGTCATCATGACCGACCGGAAGGGCGCGATCTATGAGGGACGCGACGGATTAAATCCGGTAAAGGAAGAAATGGCAAAGATCACGAACCGCAACCACGAGTCCGGAACCCTCGCCGAGGTAATCAAAGGGGCTGATGTATTTATCGGTGTTTCCGCACCCGGAACGCTGACTCAGGATATGGTCCGCACAATGGCAAAGGATCCGATTATCTTCGCCTGCGCGAATCCCGTGCCGGAAATCTTCCCGGATGACGCAAAGGCGGCAGGCGCAGCCGTTGTATCCACCGGAAGAAGCGATTTCCCGAACCAGATCAACAACGTTCTCTGCTTCCCGGGCATTTTCCGCGGAGCTCTGGATGTACGTGCATCTGACATCAACGACGCCATGAAGATTGCCGCCGCAAAGGCGATCGCCGGACTTGTCTCCGACGACGAGCTTTCTGCGGATTACATTCTTCCCAAGGCATTCGATCCGAGAGTAAAGACCGCCGTTGCCGAGGCTGTCGCTAAGGCTGCCCGCGAGAGCGGAGTTGCAAGAATTTGAATGTGACGTTCTGATGAAGTAAACGCTCATACGATACTTTGTGTCACAAACTGTATAAGTCCCCGTGTCACTTCGCGGCTACGCAGCTTCCGTGTGACTGGACTTATACATGAAAAAGGCTGCCGCATCTGCGGGGTCCGGTTTGGCATTCTGATCCGGATCACGCGTATGCGGCAGTCTCTTTCTGTTTTCTGATGTCGGCTGCAGAATACACCGTTCCTTAAACAAATAACAGAGGCCTCCCTGCCTTACATCAGCACCTCAGTCTCTGCCGGAACAACAGCTCAAAAATCTGCTGTTCCAATCGCATCTGTCCACTTTACATAGGATTCATCGGCTATACCGCGGATTCTGTCCCAGTCATTCTCGTAACTGCGTTCGAACATCGCCACCGTGTAGTACCCGGCGGCAGCAGCAGTCTTCAGACAATAGGCGGCATCCTCAAAAACGGCCACGTCCGATGGCAGGAGAGTGGTGTTCGACTCCCGGGCCATTCTGTCCCTGCAGAAATCATAGATAGCCGGGTCCCGCTTTCCCTTTCCGATTTCATCACAGCTTACAAAAAAGTCAAAATATTCCAGGATTCCGTTTCTTCGGAAGCACGCCTGTGACAGCGTAACATCGTTGGCCGTGGCCACGCACATGCGCACCCCACAGTCGCGGAGGCTGCGAAGATAGGAGGCGGCTCCCTCCTTCAGGGAGATGTCCTCCTCATAATACCTTCTTATCAGAGAAAACATCTCCTCCATCACTTTCTCCGGTGTTTTTGCAAGCTTGTACTTCTCAACAAAATACGCCGAACTCTCCGTCATCGTCATTGTCTCGATCGGTAAAAGCTCCTCCCGAGAGGCATGAATACCGAGTCTCCCGAGATAATCCTCCGCGAGATGATTCCAGTAACGCATCGAATCCGCCAATGTGCCATCCACATCAAAAATCGTGAACTTTTTACGCATTTCCCCGGTCCTCCTGACATCGGATGCCCTTGTCCACCTGCTCGGGCGCCATATTGAACACGGCATCAATCAGGTCCGTGCGGAAGGTCGCATTTCCGGTTCCCTTTTTCAGGCGCTGCTTCTCCGCGATCTCGCCCGCAAGCCCCATCACTGTCATGGCGCTCACCACAGCACGGAAAGGATTTTCTCTGTCAGCGCCGCAGAACCCGCCGATCAGAGAAGTCACCATACATCCGCTTCCGGTAATTCTGGCCATTGTGGCGCAGCCGTTCCGGAGGATCACCGTATGTACTCCGTCCGTTACGATGTCGGTTTCTCCGGACACCGCGATCACGCTCCGGATCCGCATGGCAAGTTCCTTCGCCATCTCAACGGTATTCTTCAGATTACCTGTCGTAATTTCATCCTCCGCACTCACATCCACGCCTCGTCCGGTTTTTGCCTCAAGTCCGCCGGACGCGATTGCCCGGATCTCCGAGGCATTTCCGCGAATCGCGGTAAAATGAACCGTCTCCAGCAGCTCCCGGATACTGTATCGCCGTAGCGTTGTATTCCCGGCGGCGACCGGGTCCAGCACGACCGGGATCCCGAGTTCATTCGCATGCTGTCCCGCAATGATCATACTGTCTACCGATTCAATCGCTCCTAGGTTGCACACCAGAGCGTCCATACCTTCCACACCCTCGCGAACCTCGCGGACATCCATCGTCATCGCCGGCGTTCCTCCCGCCGCCAGAATGATATTGGCACAGTCATTGACCGTGACAAAATTGGTGATGCACTGCACCGCCGGATTCGTTTCGCGTACCTTTTGCAGAGATTCTCCATAGTTCATCTTCCTGATTCCCTCCACCATGATATCCAGAAAACCTTAATTCGGTCTTTATCCCAGGATCCAGTCTTTATCCCACAACCCAGTCTTTATCTCAGGGCCGTTTGCAGACTTTGCATGCAGGTGCTGCGTATCTTCCCGGCACTCCTAAGCTTTCTCGGTCATCGGTTCAGCTGCGCCTGCATCTTTGGCAGAGCCTTTGACCGCTTCAGCACGAGAAGAACGGCAATGGCAAGACTCGCCCCCATTGCCGAAGCCGGGGCGTAGTATGGAATCAGATAGAAAATCGCGTATTTAATGTGAAGCGCCACATTAAATATCGCACTTGCCAGTACCGCGCTGATGAAACCGGTCCCGATAACCTCACCGATCCATGCTGCCCACAGCTTATGGGTTTTTGTATACAGTAGTCCAGATAGCAGGGCACCGAAAATTGCGCCGATCACTGCCTGAAAATCGCACCCATCCAAAGCAACCCGCATACAGCCTGTCAAAAAAGCCGCTGCAAAATTATACCACGGGCCGAGAAAAACCGCGCCCAGGACATTACAGAAGTGCTGAAACGGCGCCATATGCGGAAACCAGACAAAGGTATTCAGCACAAAACCGAGACAGGCAAGCATGGCGGTGAAAACCATTTTTTTCAAGGTGATTCCACCAGATACCGATCTCGTACGTAAGGATGTCTGGACTGCTGCCTCTTTCGCCGGAACCGTGGCTGGATTCATTTTTTCATTCATTTTCTAATCCCTCTTTCTCTTTCTGTTGTAGTGCCCCTCCAATGAGATAAAACACGCTGCGCGAGTTTTATCTCGTTATCGCGACGCTCGCCGCACACGAATACTACGCATTCGGCTGCGGCTCACTGTTCGCGTAAATCAGAGCCTGGGGATTCATCCCCCATTTCTCAGAGAGCTTTGACACTTTCTACGCTTCAAAGTCCCACACGATACCGACGCCTCCATGAATGTACAGTTGGATTTTTCACAGTGGAAACCGCATGTTCTTCCGGCACTTCACCTCCTTATCCGGATCCTTCTCTTCAGCGAAACGCGCTTCAGAGAGTCAGAACATGCATAACCTTTTTTTAAGCGAAATCAGGTGGTGTCCCCGGGATTCCGCACAAAAAGAAAAACAGACTGCCAAGCGACAGTCTGCATAAATACGCATAATTACAGCGATGCTCCCTACGTTGGCATTATCCAAATCAGGTTCATGGGTCAACAGCTCAAAATCCGTCCTCTCAGCCCGATGCATCGGGCTCCCCAGTCTGTTTTCTTTTTGGAACAGGCAGTGTTCACTGCCATCTTCACTACCTGGACATTATATCACAGACCCCTTACAATGGAAACTTCCATTTCATTCCAGGGACAGATCCAAACCGCAGCATATTCAAGTCTGAGATGCTGAAAATCTGAAATATTTTAAAAAATCACTTGACCTTTGTCTTGCACAAAAGTTTAAAATCACTTTATCAAATTCATAGAACCCCCTACAAAATATCTGCAGGAGAAAGGGAGGAGAAACCTATGACACATAATAGTACAATAGAAAACTCACTGAAATCCCCACGTTTTAACGGTGTAAAAACCTTTATGCGTATGCCTGAGAGCACCGACCTTACAAATACCGATTTTACTGTAGTCGGCATCCCGTTTGATTCCGGCGCCACCTACAGAGTCGGCGCCAGATTCGGACCGTCTGCGATAAGGGAAGTTTCCTGTCTGGCAGCAAAACCATTCCATCCGATTCTTAAAACAGATATTTTCGCCCACTGCAAAGGATGCGATTACGGAGATCTTCACAATATTCCGGGATATATTGAAGATTCTTTTCATCTGATCGAAAATGACATGACTGAAATTTTTCGCCATGACACCATTCCGGTCGCCATGGGCGGAGATCACAGCGTTACTCTTCCGGAGCTTCGCGCGTGTGCAAAAAAATACGGGCCTGTGGCATTGATTCATTTTGACGCTCATTATGATACGATTCCGGAATATTTCGGCAAGCCCTACACACATGGCACCCCTTTTCATCACGCTGCGGTGGAGGGACTTGTAGATACTTCTCATTCCATACATATCGGCATCCGTGAAGGACTATACAGTCCGGAGGATGAACAGCATTCCCTTGAACTGGGTTATGCTTGTCTTCCAGCTCATGTGATGCATCATATGACTATCGATGAGATAATCCGAACTATTCTGGAGCGTGTAGGAAACCGGAAAGCTTTTCTTACTTTCGATATTGACTTCTTGGACCCTTCTTTTGCGCCGGGAACCGGAACACCTGTCCCGGGTGGATTTACCACCTGGGAAGCTCTGGAAATAGTAAGAGGTTTGAAGGATCTTCCGATCGTCGGTTACGATATCGTCGAAGTAGCGCCGGCATATGATCCGTCGCAGATCACCGCTATAGCTGCCGCTGACCTGATGGATGAATTTCTTGCACAGATCGCCTACAGAAAAAGCCGAACAAGTAACCGTTAAATAATTACACGATGAAAATTAAACAGAGAATCGATCAAAGGTGATACGACACAGATGTGTCATCACCTTTTTGTTTGCGCAAATATCGAAAGGCTCATGAATTCTTGTTTTCTGCATTGCTCACAGATATCCAAAAAAGGAGGTAATCTCATGAAAAACAGTGTAACTTTCAAAAAATTCAAACTTCTGTGCCTGCTTTTAGGTGTTTCTCTATCTGCCGGTCTTGCCGGCTGCGGAACCGCCTCTCAGAATCCCGATCAGTCTGATGCGTCAGTGTCATCCTCATCTTTGTCAGAAAAAAGTTCCAGTTCTGACGGGCTCACAGAAGTTACGCTGGGTATGGTCCCGTGGCCGGCCTTTGAGCTCTATTATCTGGCAGACCAGCAGGGCATCTTTAAGAAAAACGGTTTGAAAGTAAAGATTCATGAATTTTCTTCTACCACTGATAATTCTACAGCCTTTCTCGGAGGAAATCTGGATTTTTGTACTTACGCATCCGGAGAATCCATTTCTCCTTACGCGGACAATCAAAGCTTTAAGGTTATCATGCCGATGGATAAATCCAACGGATGCGAAGGTTTAATCGCAAAGAAAGGAATCAACAGCATAAAGGACCTGAAAGGGAAAACGGTTGCAAGTCAGTACTGCAGCGTAGATCATTTTCTTCTGCTTACACTGCTGGATGAAAACGGCATGAGCCAGAACGACATCAACTTTGTAGACATGTCCATCGAAGAAGCAGGTTCATCCTTTGTCGCCGGACAATGTGACGCCGCCAGTATATGGGACCCCTATTTTACACAGGCCAAAAAGGCCGGTGGAAAGGTGCTATATGATACCAGCGAAAATCCTAACCTGATAAGTGACATACTTGCTGCATCAAATGATATGATTGAAAATCATCCGGAAACTGTTCAGGCAATGGTGACCAGTATTTATGAAGCGGAGGATTATTGGAAGTCACACGAGGATGAGGCTGATGAATTTATGGCAAAACATCTTGGTGTATCAGCAGATGAATTCAAGGATGAGATCGGCGGTCTGATCATTCCCGACCCCAACGAGAGCAAAACCTTTTTTGACTCCTCTGATAAGAAAAACTCATGGAGTGCCGTACAAAACAAGGTGGAAAAATTCATGAACCAAATGGGGGTCCTGTCCTCGGATATCGACTGTGCCGATATGATAGACATGAATTTTATTAACGGTTATCAGCCCTCCTCAGAAACAGCATCGTCCTGAAATCAGCATTTTCGCATATGAGAATATACTGTGTCTATACCGGATCGTCCGGAGAGTGCGGAACTATCTGCCGACTGTTACGCACCTTCCGGACGGCAGTTGACAGATCGTTCATTTTGATGAATTATTAAAGTATTAGAGAGGCAGCTGATATGACTGAAACAAAAACGGATATTCAGATAGCTAAACTTTCCGGCGGTGTTACCAATACCAATTATGTAATGCAGATCAACGGGAAAAAATATGTGCTTCGCGTCGTCGGCAAGGGGACAGACACATTGATCGATCGAAAAAACGAATCTCTGAATCTTTCCCAAATGAGTCGGCTGGGCATTGCGCCACATATCTGGTTCAGTGATCCTGATAACGGATTCCAGATCCAGGAATTTATTGATAAGGATTCTCTTACGGCAGAGAAAATTCGGAAAAGTTCGGAACTTTTTCGTTCCTGCATCCTTCTGATGAGGAAATATCACACTTCCGGAGCAGTTTTTTCAACCGTTTTGATCCGGTTGAAAAGCTTCAGCAGGAACTCAAGGTATTAGAAGCAGCCGGATACTGCCATTTTTATCCAAACTGGGAAGAAAACAACCTTTTCTGTCAGAAAATTATGCAGAACTATCGGCTTCTTAATCCACCGTTATGCCCTTGTCACAACGATACACTTGCCGGAAATTTCATGGGAGACGAGGATTCTCTCATGCTGATCGACTGGGAATACAGCGGCACGAATGACCCCTACTATGATCTGGCCTGCTTTTCTATGGAGAACGGGCTGTCTGAACAAGAAGATCTAAGGATGTTGAATATCTATGAAAATACCTTTCTGTCGCCGGAATCTGTGGAACGATTCCTGTATATGAAAATAATAACTGCATTCTACTGGACGATATGGTCATTCCTTCAGATCGTTAACGGAAAAGATGCAGATTTTTATTATCCCTATGGTGAAAAAAGATACCAGACCATTATTGAAACTAAAAGTAAACTCAACCTCTGCTCATGACTGAAAAGCACAAATATCTTACAATTTCAGAACTGGCAAAGCTTCGGCATACCACAACTGAGACATTGCGTTATTATGATCGGATCGATTTGCTGAAGCCGGATTACGTCTCGCCAGAAACCGGCTACCGGTATTATACGATCTATCAATATGAAAAGCTGGGAACCATTCTGGAACTTCGCGCGCTTCAAATGCCCTTAAACCAAATTCAGGAATATTTTAATGAACGCAATGTAAAAAAATCAGCGGCGATTCTGCAGCAATATCAGCATGAATTTGAGCAGAAGCTGAAAGAAGATATCCAATTAAATGCGGTTATGAAGGAAAAGCTTTCATATCTTTCACATTTGGACCATCTCGTGCTGAACAGGGTCTGGGAACAGACATTCCCGGAACGCTATATGATTACATTTTCCAAGCCATCCGGAAACCAGGCCGCCCATGATTATGCCTATACAAAACTGGAATGGTATCTGAACGAACAGGAGACAGCTCCAATTCTCGCGACAGACAGGGTAGGAGTCTACGCTGATGAAGGCATTCTGGAAAATAGCAGTCATCCGTCCGCTGCATACCCGATGATATTCGTGAAACATCCGAAACAGAAAATGAAATATCTTCAAACGATTCCCCAAGGACGATATGCATGCATGGACTATTCAAATGGACGATTGGAAACATATCATGAATCCTTTAAGATCATGAAGCAATACCTCCGGGAAAACCATCTTGCTGTAACAGGGCACATCCTGCAATTCTACGTCGTGGATGTCACCCTGACAAATGACCGCAGGGAAACTATTTTACAGATTCAGGTCCCCATACGATCCGTGTGACATGAGATCCGTAAGCACCATTTGACGTCTTGTAAAATAATGCAGTCATATCCGACTATGATCGCTGCCATACCAAGGAGGGCTTGTCGTGAATGTGAATGATCTCATGAATATGCCGGAGTTAAAAGAGGGTCTTACCCTGATTTCCGGAGAAGCCGGCCTGGACCGCAATATCCGCTGGATTTATTTTGCGGACTGTATCCAATGCGTAAAGGGAAAACAAAATCCTGCAGACTTTATCCACGGAGAAGAAATTGTAATCATCACAAATGTATCACTGACAGAGCACGATGATGTCGTTCTCTCGCTTATCCAGGCAATGAACCAAAAAAACATCGCTGCTGTAGTCATCAATCATGGCCAGATTTCCCAACAGGTTTCCGAATACTGCGAACAGATCCATCTGCCTCTTTTTGAACTGTCGGAAAATCTTCACCTGATCGACTTGTCTCAGATTGTCTGTCGGGAACTTATGCAGGAAGAAAACACCGTCAGTTCAAGAGAACGTCTGTTTTCTGAAATACTGAATATGGACGAAATAAATAAAGAGGAAATTCTGGCTCAGGCATCGTATCTCGGTGTTTCTCTTTCCGGACCGTTCTTTGTCGTTGTTTTCCATCTTTACAGCCGCAAAGACGAAAAAGACCCTTTTCCGTCCCGTCAGCTTTCAGTGGAAACTGCCGCTTTAAAGGCAAGTGTAAAGACTGCATTTCGTCCTTATGTGCCAAAACATATGCTGGTAATGGATCAGATGGATAATGTACTTGCTCTTGTTCCATGGAAAATGCTGAACAGAGAACTCCTGAGCTCTGTCATAGACCAGATCTGCAAAACCCACACCTCCCATTTTAACCGTATCGTACGGGCAGGTATTGGCCTTCCTTATGAATATCTGGAAGATTTCCGAATCAGTTACAAAGAGGCAAAGGACGCCCTTCAGATCCACCGTCTCTTCCCCGACGATAAAACCGATATTTATTATGAGAGCCTTGGAATTTATTCTGTAATAATGCAAATTCACAACGGCAGGTTTATGGATGAATACATCGATTCCCACCTCGGTCCTTTGATTGCAGCAGACCAGGTTCAGGAAGGAAACCTGCTGCACACCCTTGAGGTATACCTTGCATGTAATGCAAATGCGAATGATGCGGCAGAGAAGCTCTTTTTGCACAGAAACACCATGCACTACCGCATCAACAAAATTCGAAAAATACTGAATAATAATCTCACTGACCTGTCAACCTATCTGGAACTGGAACTTGCCTTCGCGTTTTACCGCTTTCGCAAGCAATGATTGTGATTCGTGCACAATAATCTTTATTCTTCGCGAACATTGTAAAGAACAAGATGGGATCTTATAATCACTGTAATGACAGAAATCTTTAAAGGCAAAGGCGCCGGACATTCGTCCGACGCCTTTTTTGTTCCGTTCCGTCTAAAAAAGGAGGAAAATTATTATGAAGATGATTAAAGCTATCGTCAGACCGGAAAAAGCGGCCCTTGTGCTTGATAAATTATGCGATGCGGGATTTCGTGCGGCAACCAAGTTCAGCATCCTCGGGAGAGGAAAGCAGAGAGGTCTTAAGGTCGAGGATGTTTATTACGATGAAATTCCGAAAGAAATGATCATGCTTGTCGTAGAAGACAGCGATGCAGATAAGGTTGTGGACATCATCAAGGAAGAAGCGCGGACAAGTGAAGAAGGCTACTTCGGAGACGGTAAAATATTTGTCCAGGACGTAGAAAGAGCCATCACTGTAAGCGTTGGCAAGGAAGAGCTTTGAGGGGGTATCTGCATGAAAGAGATCATGATAATCGTCAGACCAAGGCGTTACTTTAAAACCAAGGAGATTCTCAGTGAAAACCGCTTCTATGCCATGAGTACAAAAGAGGTACTTGGTCGGGGAAAGAATACCGTAAAATATATGTCGGCTGATGAAAAGCAGACCTATAACGCGGCATATGAAAATTCTCTGGTTGCCAAAAAGATGATCGAAATGGTCGTCCGGGATGAAGATGTTGACAAAATTATAGAACTGGTCCTTCAGGTTAATAAGACCGGAAATGAGGGTGACGGAAAAATTTTTGTTCTTCCCATGAATAACAGCTACCGGATTCATACCGGCGAAAGCGGAAATGATGCATTGATCTGAGAGGTGATGGATATGAAACCAAAAAAGGACAGAGGCGATTTCCGACTGCGGAAAGAAATCACGCACAAGCGCTACATGACAACAGCAGTCATTACATTTATCGTGATCTTTGCCATCTGGGAAATAATTTCAGCGAGCGGCCGAGTAAAATCGCTTTTTCTTCCGTCTCCAATAAAAGTTCTGGAAGACCTCGTCGACAAGGCAAAAGACGGATCCCTCTGGACTGACATGGGATACAGCGTTTTCCGCGTAACAATGGGGTTTCTTCTCTCCGTTGTTCTCGGCGTTCCGCTTGGAATTCTCGCAGGAAGTTTCAAGAAGGCAGAAGCAATTATTGCTCCCATCTGTGAATTTATCCGTTACATGCCCGTCCCTGCTTTTGTCCCGCTGGTAATGGTATGGTGCGGCATCGGTGAACAGGCAAAAATCATAATTGTCTTTCTCGGTTGTTTTTTCCAGCTTGTCCTGATGATTGCGGACGATACCATGTCCGTTTCGGATGATCTGCTTTCTTCTGCTTATACTTTGGGAACGACCAGATGGACAACTATCACAAAGGTTCTGATTCCTGCCATGGCTCCGAAGATGATGCTGACACTGCGGATGATGATCGGATGGGGCTGGACATACCTGACTGTCGCAGAGCTGGTTGCCTCAAGCTCCGGATTAGGATACTCCATTCTGAAAGCGCAAAGATTCCTTCATACACAGAGTATCTTTTCGGGAATCCTTGTAATCGGTCTTCTGGGACTTCTGACAGACCGCCTGTTTGCCCTGGCAATCAAGAAGCTCTTTCCGTGGGCAGAGTAAACAGAGCTCGCCCGATCCTTCGATCCCTTCATCAGATCGGGACATGAATAGAATATCGGACTACATCTGAAAAACCGGGGAGGTTCTTTTATGACACGCAAACAACAAGGACTAAAGGATGATCATGCGGGACATCCGCTTACCGCCCATGTCGCAAGCAGCAAAATAATGGCGGATGGAATCGACAAAATATATACCGATGGAAAAAAACAGACACTCGCATTGAAGGATGTCAGTATCGACATCAAGGATAATGATTTCTGCTGTATTGTCGGCCCTTCAGGCTGTGGAAAATCTACATTACTGCGTATGCTTGCCGGCCTGGACTTCCCAACCAGCGGAAAAATAATCATTGATGACAGACAGGTTACCGGACCGGGTCCGGACAGGGGCATGGTATTTCAGACCTATACACTTTTCCCCTGGATGTCTGTGGAGGACAATATCAAATTCGGTCTGAAGATCAAGAATATGCCAAAGGATGAGCAGCAGGCCATCGCGGATCGATATCTGAAAATTATCGGACTTCAGAAATTCGCAAAAGCATATCCCAAGGAACTGTCCGGAGGAATGAAACAAAGAGTCGCGATTGCAAGAGCACTGGCAAATCAGCCGGAGGTCCTTCTGATGGATGAACCCTTCGGAGCACTGGATCCCCATACCAAATCCATGATGCAGCTTTTGCTTCGTGAGATCTGGGAACAGGAACATCCAACCGTTGTTTTCATAACACATGACATCGATGAAGCGGTATTTCTGGCAAATAAGATTTATGTCATGAGTGCCAGACCCGGAAGAGTCATAAAAGATGTCGAGGTGAGACTTCCTCATAAACGGGAACTTCCTCTGAAGGACACTCCTGAATTTATCGAGATCAGAAAAAATATCAATCATCTCCTCTACAGTACAGACGAGGAGGCATAACAATGGAAAATTTTCGAATGGTATATACCGGCTCTTCCTACTTTGGCAAGGGCACAAGAACAGCTCTTCTGACAGAAATAAAAAAAAGAGGCTTCCGGAAAGTCATGGTGGTAACAGACCCCGGAATTGAGAGATGCGGGATCACCGAAAAAGTCACTGATGTGCTTAAAAATGGCAGCATTCCATATACTGTATTCGACAGAATCAAGCCTAACCCGACCATAGAAAATGTTCAGGACGGTCTTTCTTCCTTTGAAGCCGAAAAGGCCGATCTGCTGGTAGCCGTCGGCGGAGGATCTGTCATAGATACCGCAAAAGCGATAGCTATCATCGCAAATAATCCGGAAAACCGTGACGTCATTTCCCTGGAAGGAATTGACAAAAACAAGAAGCCCGGCATCCCGATCATTGCCTTTCCGACAACAGCCGGCACCGGCTCGGAAACGACCATGGATTATGTCATTACCAATACAAAAGAAAAAAGGAAAATGTCCTGCATGAGTTCCACCGGTGTTCCGGTAGCGGCTATTCTGGACACCGAACTGATGGCAGGACTTCCTGTCCGGATGTCCGCGGCGACTGGAATGGATGCGCTGACACATGCCGTTGAATCCTATCTTGCCAAAGGAGCAAATATTTTCTCAGAAACGCTATCCATAAGGGCAGTTTCGCTGATTGCCGAATATCTTCCGAAGGTGATTGAAAATCCCTCCGATCTTGACGCAAGGATGACTGTCGCGGTAGCAGAATATTTTGCCGGAATGAGTTTTACAAATGCCGGCCTCGGCATTGTGCATTCCATGGCCCACCCGCTCAGCGCTTTTTATGACATTCCCCATGGAGTGGCAAATGCACTGATACTTCCCTATGTGCTTGCTTTTAATTCCTCGGCATGCCCGGATAAAATGCCAAAGCTTTTAAATGCTTTTTGCCCGGATTACGTCGGTGATGAAGATCCGGCTGAAATATGCTGCGCGAGGATACGAGCACTTAACCAAATGGCCGGACTTCCGTCAACTCTTCACGAGATCGGTGTAAAACCGGAAGATATCGATCTTCTTGCTCTGTCGGCCTTCAAGGATGTTGCTACCCTTGACAACCCAAGACCTGTCATCATCGATGATCTGAAAAAACTGTATCAGCAAATGTTCTGAGATTGTAAAGCACCATAAACAGCTTCAAATTATTTGTTTATAAAAAATGCTTTGGAAAATATTTTGAGAGGAGAATTTTTATCATGGAATATAACGTTCAGAAGCATCTCCATTATGGAGGAATCGCAAGTTATAACGGATATCCTGTTACACAGGATGTAACCGATGCCGATGTTGTTGTAATGGGCGTTCCTTTTGATTCCGGTGTAACAAACCGTCCGGGCGCCAGACTTGGTCCCCGCGCGATCCGCATGCAGAGCCAGCTGGCATGTTGTTTTAAATACCCGTGGGACTACAAACTTGACGACAAATTAAAAATCGTGGATTACGGAGATGTCGGATACTACGTAGGACCTAAAACAACAGAGGTTATGCTGCAGGAGACCCACGATCATGCCAAAAAGATATTGAGTGCCGACTGCCGTCTTCTTACACTTGGCGGTGATCATACCATCCCCTACGGAATGGTGAGAGCAGCGCATGAAGTCTATGGAAAGCTGGCGCTTCTCCATTTTGACTCTCATCAGGACAGTACACCAAGCACAGACGGCAATGTTTCTCATGCGAACTTTGCTTATGATCTCCAGGCAGAGGGATGTATCGATCCCTCTCATTCGGCACAGGTATTTATCCGAACGGAAATGACCGAATGCGGATATCATATTTTTTACGCACAGGACGCGGTGTTTATGGATATGGAGGATCTGGCCGCAAAGATCAAGGCAATCATCGGTGACATGCCGGTATATCTTACCTTTGATATAGACTCTCTGGATCCGTCTGCCGCCCCCGGAACAGGAACCCCGGTTATCGGCGGTCCTTCCACCGCTCAAATGAGAAAACTTCTGCACGCATTAAAAGGAATAAAAGTCGTCGCTTCCGACCTTGTGGAGGTTCTTCCGGCGTACGACTCCAGTGAGATCACTGCTCTTGCGGCTGCGCAGATCTCTCAGGATCTGATATATCTTATGGACTGGAAATAAAAAACGTATCCATTTCGGCAATCCTCACAATAAGTAAAAAGAAACAAGAACATACAATGCGATAAGAAAGGAGTGCCTTCTATGAAAAACAAACTTACCGCCATTCTGCTTACCGGTATCATGACAGTATCTCTTGCTGCCTGCGGATCTGCCTCTTCTTCAAGCGAAAAACCTGCCGATTCAGATTCCTCCGCGGCCGTTTCTCAATCGGCTGTTCAGAGTTCTTCCACGGGAACTGCTTCGGACACAAAATCGAAAGATGGTAAACTTACCGAAGTGACACTTGGAACCACATCCTGGCCGACAAATATGTTTTATTACCTTGCGGACGAAAAAGGCTTCTTTGAAGAGAACGGCGTAAAGGTAAAAATACAGGACTTCTCTTCAACGACAGAAAGTACGAACGCATTTGTCGGCGGAAAACTGGATTTTGTAACCTTCGCCTCCTCTGAGACAATCTCGCCGTTTGAAGAAGGTGCGGACTATAAAATTGTAATGGAGTCCGATAAATCAAACGGCTGTGAAGGTCTGGTCGCAACATCTGATATCAAGTCCATTAAGGATTTGAAGGGAAAAACCGTCGCGACACAGATGTACAGCGTAGACCACATGCTGCTTCTCACCTTATTGAATAATAACGGAATGTCTCAGGACGATATCAATCTTGTGGATATGTCTATTCAGGAGGCCGGAAATGCCTTCGTCGCAGGACAGTGTGATGCAGCATGTATCTGGGATCCCTATTTCTCACAGGCAAAGGCTGCCGGCGGAAATGTCCTGTTTTCTTCCGCAGACAACCCGGATTTGATTACCGATGTTCTCGGAGCGTCCTCCGATATGTGTGAAAATCACCCGGATGCCGTAAAAGGAGTCATCAAAGGCTTTATGGAAGCGGTTGACTACTGGAAAAGCAACCCTGATGAATCAAACGAATACATGGGCAAAAAGCTTGGTGTAGATGCAGATGAATTCAAATCAGAAATGGATGGTCTCATCATCCCGACGATGGACGAAGAAGTAACTGCATTTACAAAAGCGGATGATTACAGCTACTGGGGCTATACGCAGAATGAAGTACGGGATTTCATGTACAAACTTGGTGCTCTCAGCACGAAAGACAAGGACTGCGGTGATATGATCGACAGCAGTTTTGTAGAGGAACTGGCAAAGCAGAGCTGACATTCAACACCTTACCACATCAGAAAAAAATTGCATAAATTTTAAGCAGAACCGGCGTGTAAAACTATGAGAAATTATTGTTTACACACCGGTTTTTGGTTTCCTTCTTCCGGATAGCTGTATTCCCGTCAGTATCACACCTCATATGCCCTGTTAGCTGTACAGAAATTATGTTTGTATACAGTATACATAACGTTGTATTGACGCTTTCATTGTACGTATTTTTGCATATATAACCTGTCATAATACAAACATCACCAACTATAAAAATCGAAAGAGACATTAATATAAACCTGAGCAGCTCTTCACTCATCTGTTTTTCGTCTGCGTTTTTAAAGGAGGTTGTCATATGAAAGGTTATTCGATCAGTGATGGTTTTATGGGATATGTAGAAGGCGGATATATGCTCTTCGCATGTGAGTCCGAATACATTGAGTACATCAGGGATGAAAGCGACGAAGCCTGAATAATTGGTTACTTTCACCATAATATTCCGGAAAATTCGCAAAAAGAATGTATACATTACGAAGATAATTGTGATACACTTTCCCTTGTAATGGTCTACTAAATTTATATATACCATATCGGTTAAGATATTCCGCATTTGATATGGTACGCACTGTAAACCGAATTAAATGAAAGAGGTAAATGGACATGGCAGTTAGAAAGAACACAGTAAAGGCAGACGTAATTCTTCAATACGGCGGCAGACAGTATACCGAAAAAGACATCATTAACAGAGTAAAGGCAGCCGCTCCCAAGGCCAAGGATCTTACAATCTATGTAAAGCCTGAGGAGAACCGCGCTTACTATGTTGCGGACGGAGATGCCGATAATTTCGTAGAACTTTGATCGGACACGATATCGTCGTCCGCGGTCTTTTTCCAAAAAGATCCAGAAGCAAGCCGAATCCCGGAAGGGGTGCGGCTTTTTTCATCCCCCTCGTCGTGGAATCGTGATAATATATAGAAGAGATATCTTATTATTTAAAGAAAGAAGGATGTACAATGAGTAAGCTCGGCGGAAAGAACAAAGACAGCAAAAAGGCTGCAGAGAAGAAAATGCAGCAGCAGCTTGCGGCTCTGGCACGCAAGAATGCCAAGAAGAAGAAATAACGATTTTTCACAAGCAGATAGAAAGGAACTACTATATGTCCTGTACTACAATACTGGTCGGCCGAAAGGCCACCTATGACGGATCTACTTTTATTGCAAGAAATGACGACTCTCCCTCCGGGAAATACACCCCAAAGAAATTCACAGTCGTTCATCCCGAAGAACAGCCGCGCAGATACCGCTCGGTTCTGTCCCATGTAGAGATCGATCTTCCGGACAATCCGATGCGCTATACGGCGGTACCGAATGCGTTGGAGGGCGAAGGCATCTGGGCAGCCAGCGGTGTCAATGAGGCTAATGTGGCCATGACCGCGACGGAAACCATTACCACCAATGAGCGCGTTCTCGGCGCAGACCCTCTTGTGGAATTTATTCCTGCCGCAGACGGTAAGCCGGAGGTTCCCGGAGGAATCGGCGAAGAAGACCTCGTTGTCCTCACTCTTCCTTATATCAAAAGCGCCCGTGAGGGCGTGACCCGGATGGGAAGCCTGCTCGAACAATACGGCACCTACGAATCAAACGGAATGGCCTTTCAGGACAAGGAAGAGATCTGGTGGCTCGAAAGCATCGGCGGACACCACTGGATCGCCAGGAGAGTGCCGGATGATCACTATGTCATCATGCCAAATCAGCTCGGAATCGATGAATTCGACATGGACGACGCCTTCGGTGAGCAGAAGAATTATATGTGCTCCGCAGATCTCCGTGAGTTCATCACCTGGAATCATCTTGATCTTACGCTGAAGGACACCGCACAGGATTTCGAAGTTGGATTCAGCAGATCGTCCGGAGATTCGAATTCCGAATCAAACAGCACTTCCTCTTCTGAGACCTCCTGTTCCGAGTCTTCCTCGCCAAAGCACTGGGTTTTCAACCCCAGAGATGCATTCGGCAGTCATGATGACGCAGATCACGTATACAATACACCGCGTGGATGGTTCATGGCACGTTACCTGAATCCTCATTCTGCTTCCTGGGACGGCCCTCACGCCGACTATCGCCCGGATTCGGATGATATCCCGTGGAGCATGATCCCGGAAAGGAAGATCACGCCTGAGGATGTGAAATATCTTCTTTCCTCCCATTATCAGGGAACTCCATACGATCCATATGCATCCTACGGAGACAGCAGCAGAAGAGGAGCATACCGCTCCATCGGTATCAACCGCAATGATTTTCTGGCACTGATCCAGATCCGTCCGTACCAGCCCGAGGAATTCCGGACCATCGAGTGGCTCGCCTTTGCGTCGAATGCCTTTAACACCTGGGTGCCGATGTACGCAAACGTAACCGAAACGCCGGATTATCTCTCTAATACCCAGAAACATGCCTCCACGGATAACTTCTACTGGGTAAGCCGGATGATCGCGGCAATGACAGATGCCTCTTACGGTAAGAGTCTCTTCCACATTGAGCGCTATCAGCTCGCCGTCGGGTCAAAAGGTCACGAACTTATCCGGAAATATGACGCCAAGATGATCGACGCACTTGGCGAACCTGTTTCCGCAAACGCGACATCCGATACAACGCGCTCTGACAAAAATGATCGAATCCATAAACTTGCAGAACAGGCAAATCAGGAGATGGCAGACGCTTTAAAGGAAGCGGCTGCGGATACTCTGGATAAAGTTCTCTATGAACTCAGCAATCAGATGAAGAACTCCTATTCCAGATCCGATACATAAGGAACATAATCAGATAACGAAAAAAGTACTTGCTTCTCAAGTACTTTTTTCGTTGTCTGTCATTCATTACCTGCCAAGATAAGGAATCCAGTTACTAATACTGCTACCATCCTTCTCTAGAAATCATCTCTGTTCATTTATTCTTGAGATCCCATATTCCTGAATATTCAAATTCCTGCATATCTGCATTCCGGAATATCCAAATACATAAATTCCCATATAGAGAAGGAAGACAGAAACAAATTATATAGGAGGTAGACTGGGATTCCAATACAACATCTTGTCTATCAGGATATTCCACCTATTATCCGTCTGGTTCTTTTTGAGTTGTTGTAAGTATATTTTTCGCTATCTGTCTCAGATCGGATCGATTGGGATTTTATATTATTATATAGAACAACATTTCTATTTCTTTTATTTAGTGAAACGAAAAGCCGCGTAAATAAAAGATTTTCCGGTATTAGAAAACGAAAAAAATACTGCTGTTGAACATCTGTACGACTGACAGAATGCGTACTCAGGAAGCCAGAAGGCGAAAAAACGGATGAAGGAGGCAACGTTTCCGGGAAGTCAGATGCAGAATAATGGATCTGACCTCGATTATAGATGACGAAAAGAGTACTTTAGAAAACGACAGCCATACAGATGACGAAAAAATTACCTTTCGGTCTGGACAAGTATCTGAGTCGTCATGTCTGACAGGCAAAAATTTAGATAACGAAAGAATTACTTTTGCCAGAAAGCGAAAAACCTACTTGACAGACTGGCGCGAGAAGCGAATACGATGTCAGAAAACGAAAAAACTACCGAAAGACGACGAATAAAGTACTGTTCTCGCTGATTGCAGATGGAGAGAGGAAACAGTCCCTGAGGCGCAGATGACGACAGATATACTGACGTGTAAAAAGGAAGGGATAGTTTCTGATGACGAAAAATATACTGAAAACGTCGTAGCGATTGCTGGAAATGGTTGTATTTCCTGGAGAATAGAACGTCGTGAGGGGCGGTCTTGTGTCAGAAGACGAAAATACTACTGGCAAGGAGAAGGGTTCATATAACGAAAAAACTACTTATGTCAATCCAATCAGTACTATTTTCGTCATGGGAAGAAGAATTCCGTTGAGATGACGAAAAAACAACTGAAATTTAACGAAAAGTTAATCAGTAACTTTTTCGTCATCTGAGGGACAAACAGAAAAGAATAGGGTATTATCCTTTTAAAGTATTTTTGTCGCTTTCTGACAAAACAAAGGGGATAATGAAATGACAGCTACCAGTGTACGGAACGATCTGATTGAGGGTGTTGTCGTACGGAAAAGTAATTCGCTGATCAACGCGAAGTACAAAACGTCGATTCTGGGGAATAAGATTATTGCCGTCTCTCTGACGAAGCTTCAGCAGGAGCCGGGGTCAAAGCAGGTTATGGCGACACTCTATCCGAGTGAGATCAAACGTATCCTTGGCAACGAGACCGATACCAATATATACAAGAAGCTGAAAAGCGTGAGCAAGCAGCTTGCGGGAAATATCATAACTATCGAGGACGGCCTCGGTAACTTCCATACGTTTACGATGATCACCAACGTCTCCTATAAGGATCAGAAGCTGGAGATCATTTATAACCGTGAGATGACGCCGCATATCACCAGTCTGCAGAAAAGCTATACATCCATGGAGCTTGCGACGCTTGTATCATTCGAGAAGAACAGCTCTTTTCGTCTCTATGAGCTCTTGAAGAAGGAAGCCTACAAGATTGATACGACGAAATCGAAGTTTGTCACGAAGGTGTACAGCGTGGATGAGCTCCGCTGTACGCTGGGCCTTGTGAATCTGGACGCTTCCTACCTTCAGAGAGCGGTATCCGACGGGGCGACGTGGTCGGAGCTTGTGCATCTGGCAAAGAAGGAGGATAAGCAGTACGAGAGATTCACGGATTTCCGCACAAAGGTGCTCGATGAAGCAAAGATCGAGATGGATGAGAAGGCGGACATCACATTCGAATATACCGTGGAGAGAGGAAACCGGGGACGTGCGACCGATATTCTGTTCATGATTTCCTGGAATATTCCGGAGTCAAATCTCGAGACGATCCACAAGAACAAGGAGAAGATCGAACAGCTCAGTCCGGAGTATGTAAAGGTAGCTGAACCGGATCCGTTTGAGAAGGTGGATGCGGCAGATATGAAGAGCGGTGCGAAGAAGCTTCGGGAATACTCGGAGATTCTGACATATCTGAAGAAAAGTGGAATCCGCGCTACAAGCGGATTCACCATGGAGTACTATGATCGTCTGCTTAAGGATGCTGGCGGTGACACCGATGAGATCAAGAGAGAGATAGATTACGCGAAGACCGGAGGGATGACGATCCGGAATTATTTCGGGTGGTTGAGGGAAGCGGTGAGAAACCGCTACGCGGACAATGTCGTGGAAGCTGTGGAGGGCAGCACCGAGGAAGCGGAGACGGCAAAGGAGCTTCACCGGGAATCTCATTCGAACAGGACGAAGGAGCTTGTCTGGGAGAGATATAAGCAGAAGGACAACTTCCAGGATTTTGTAGAAAGCATCGGCGTACCGCTTGAGGCGATGGAGCTGGCCTTTGATATTGACGAGCGGATCAAGATGTATATGGATTTCACGGTAGAGAGTATGCGTGCGTAAATCTGCGATTGTGAGGCCGCGCGCGTCCGTCGCGGCAGAACAGTTTGGGAAAGAGCATTTTTTGACAAGTAGAGAAAGAGGAGCCGGTCACCGGAAACGGGTGGCTGGTTCCTCTAAATTTTTTTGCGGCGCAGTCACCGGGCTTATTCGGTCAGCTGTTTTCGATATTGTTCCGGTGTCATTCCTGTCCGTTTTCGAAATATGCGGAAGAAGTATTTTTCATTATCGTAACCTACAGCCCTGGCAATCTGATACATTTTCTGATCGGGATTTTGAAGGAGTGCTTCTGCGTGTTCCAGACGCACATCATTCAGAAAATCTACAAATTTCTCACCGGTCTTTTTGCGGAATTGGGAACTGAGGTAGCTTCGGTTCATGTAAAAAAGAGATGCGAGATAGTCCTGCGTCAGATCCTTCTGGTAATTTCTTTGTATATAGGTTTTTACATTTTCAATGGTATCGTCATTATTATAAACGGAATATGGCTTAAGCATGGAAGACACGTTCATGAAAAACTGCCGGTAATACGTCTTCAGGTCGTCAATATGGAAGAAATGGCTGGATAAACGCTCCATGGTGCCCGATTTTTCAGACGGCTCCGGGGAAGGAAAGTTGATATATTCATAGATCAGCTGCTGGCAGCTTCCTGCGAGCTTTTTGCAATGCGCCTTTACATCCATCATCCGGCATCCGGGGATGGATTCATAAAATAAAAACAAATCCTTGCATAATTCGGATACGGCATCTGTCATCCCTGCTTCTATCCGGAAGAGAAATTCACCGGTATGTTCCCAGGTGATAGGAACAGGATGCTGTTCCGGTTGATACAGACAAACGGTATTTTGCGAACCTGTAAGCAGACGCTGATCGAGAGCGGCGGCACATTCTGTGTAAGCAATACTCAGATCAGACAGGGAATGATGTATGTTGCTAAAGCCGATGACAGGGTCGAGGTTCAAAGACAGAAGGTATGTGTGGAAGGCGCGAAAAACCTGTCTTGCCAGATCCTTCTGTAGTTTTGTATTTTGCTGCGGGAGAAAGAGTATGAGGAATCCCTGCGGTTGCTGTACATCACGCCCCGAAATGTACAGTGCCAGGTCGCCGAATCCGTTCTCCTCGAGCCACCGGGAAAATGAAGTGTCATCGGTGTTCTCAAAGTAACCGAAGGTTAGAAGGATCAGATCATGGGTTGTGTTGATATAATTCAGCCGGTGCGAGGTAAGAACAGGATCGAGTGTCCGGTATCCGAAGATCAGATTATGTAGAAGTGAGATGTCATAATCATAGCGGACCTGTTCGGTTTGTTCTTCGGTTAGTTTCAGTTGCTGACGGATTTCCGATCTTTGCTGGAGCTGAAGAAGAACCTTTTTCACACAGTCCTGAATCATCTCAGCGCTGAAAGGTTTCAGCAGATACTCCACTGCCCGTGCGGAGATTGCCTGCTTGATATAGTCAAAGTTCTTGTAACCGCTGATTACAATCAATGGCATAGACTCGTAGTGTGAAGCCAGATAGGGAAGGAGTTCCATGCCGTTCATTACAGGCATCTGCATATCCAGAATAACGAAGTCCGGTTTTTTTTCCGCGATAAGCTCTATCCCGGGCTGACCGTTGTCTGCCTCTCCGATACAGGTGATTTCGTCGCTCATCGGCTCCAGTTTTTTCACGGTACCTTTTCGGATCAGGACCTCATCATCGATAATAATAAAGGTGTACATAAGATGGTTCCTTTCTGATCGTAAAATGAGAAGTATTTGTATGCATTTATGTTCGTATTGGTTTTGTCATCCGTTTTGGATCGTGTTGATTGGAGATCCAGCTGCCGGGATGGTTATTGTTATCCGGGTACCGCTGTTCTGAATGCTTTCAATGGAAAGACCATATTTTTTTCCGTAGTATAGCTGTATTCGGGCATGGATATTCCGAAGCCCGATACTCTGACCTGTCCGCTGACCGATCTCAGAAAAGGCGTTCTGTTCTCTCAGGCTGCTTTGAAGGGAGGAAAGGGTTTCAGGGTTCATGCCGACACCGTTGTCGGAAACGGAAAGAAGCAGAAGCTGGTCTTCCTGCTCGACGGAAATGACAATGAGGTCTCCTGTTGTGCAGTAGTTCAGACCGTGAAAAAGGGCATTCTCCACAAGCGGCTGAAGGATAAGCTTCAGAACAGGAGTGTTCTGGAGAAACACTGGTATTCTCTTTTCAAGCCGAAATTTTCCATTAAATCGGATCAGCTGTATGGAAACATAATCGTCCACATGCTTCAGCTCGTCTGACAGGGTTACAATTTCTCCGGGCGTTTTTATTGCGTAGCGGAACATATCTCCGAGAGCCAGGCTCATCGTCGCGATGTCTTTATTGTCCGCCAGCTCTGCCATGCTGTTGATCGATTCCAGGGTATTGAAAAGAAAATGAGAATTTATACGCGCCTCCAATGCTTTCATTTGTGCATCTAGGACGATCAGACGGTTTTGGTAATCTCGACGTATTCCTTCATTAATCTCATCGAGCATGTGGGAATATTCATTGTATAGAGTTCCGATCTCATCCCTGCGGCCCATATAAGGGCTGATAAATTTTAAACCGTTTTTTCGCTGATGCTGCATAACCCGGCTCAGACGTTCGAGAGGGAAGGTTATTTTTCCGGTAATCAGATACAGAGAAATGAGAACGCCGGCTGTAAATACAAGGATCAACAGGAGGATGACCATTTTCGCGGGATTATATTGAGCGTAGAGCGTATTGTAGTGAAAACTCACGGACAGCTCAAGAGGTTCAAGATTCAGTTCAAATTTCTGCATACCGTCGGTATATTGTGTTCCGTTCGTTTTCAGACTGTCTACATTGGAATACAAAGTTTCTCCTGTTTTGGAATTTTCGATATAAAGAAGCGTAAGGTCCGGGATGGCAGTCAGACTGTCCAGGTTCAGGATATCCGGATTCATGTCAAGAAGAATTACTCCCAGAAATTTATGGGAATAAACATCATAGATACTTCGGGAGAGATAGATTGAGGGATTTTCATCCGTGAACAGATCATCACTGGTTATGGTACTGATGAAATGACGGCCTTTCAGGGACAATGTCTGCTGATACCAGGAATCGCCGCGACAGTCATGATTCGGATTAATATGGCTGGTCTGATCATTGGAGGTCCCGAGAATCAGACTATTCAGTGTGATCAGGTAGATACCCCGGATATTGCTGTTGGCATACATCAGGTTGCCGAAAATCGAATTCGTCCTTTTCGCCGCCTGAAGGATATCATAACTGCTGAAGTTGTCGGGATTATTGGCAAATTCAGCGAGAATTTCTACAATGGAGGACTGACTGTCATCTGAGTAATAGGTCATAAAATCAAGTGTCCGGTTTATGCTGTCCAGGGTATTGTTGCTCTGCTGAACGGCATTGTGGATAACCGTTGAGGAATAAGTACTGATCTGATCAGAGATAGAGGTCTGCCATCGAGAGTAGGAGTAATAGCCGATGGACAGAATCGGGATTATTGCGACGATGGAATAAATGAGGAACATTTTTGTACGTAGTTTCAATTTGAACGGATCTCCTTACATGATATTGATAAAAAATCCAACAAAAGTATACCATTATCCCCAACAAAAGTACACCTGCTCCTGTGGTATTATTAACTCATCGGAAAAAACAGTAAACTTTTCATGAATAAGAAAGGAAGGACTTATCAATGAAGGGAAAGAAAGTAACTGCGATTCTCTGTGCGGGAATGATGGCTGCCGGTATGCTTGCGGGATGCGGAGGAGCTTCCGGATCAGATGCGAAGGCCTCATCCGGAGATGCCGTTGCAGGAGGAAGCGTTCTGACAGGGAGCCAGGCTTCCGGGGACAAGTATGATCATCAGGCGATTGAGAATACGAAGGAGAACATCACAATCACTATGATGGTTTCCGGTGTAGCTCAGGGCACGGACTTCGAGACGCAGTCGTTGCCGGATCTGGTTCATAAGAAATGGCCGAATGTGACGCTTGAGGTTACAAAGCTTCCGGATGATAATTATTACACCTCATTAAAGACAAAGCTCGCATCCGGAGAGTGTCCGGACATTATCCTGACACAGCCAATGTATGCGGGATCAAATTCCTGCTACGCACTGGCGGAGGCCGGATATCTGGCATCGCTGAATGATCTGGACTATCTGTCCAATATGCCGGATCTGTCCGCGGTTACCTATGACGGAAACGTGGTGACGGCAACTACAGGCGTATCCATTCTTGGAACCTACTACAATAAAGACCTGTTCAGCAAAGCGGGCATTACAGAGGAGCCCAAGACTTGGGATGAATTTCTTGCGGACTGCAAGAAGCTGAAGGACGCGGGAATCCAGCCGATCGTCATGGGTGATAAGGATCAGTACGTAATGCAGTTCGGTCTTTATCAGATTGCGGCGAACGAAATTTATTCCAAAAATCCGAAATACGATGATGAGTTGAGAACCGGAGATACGTCTTTCACAGACAAGGATACGTGGGATAAGGTCCTGACAATGTACAAGCAGCTGTATGACGAGGGATACATCGATGCAAGCCAGTCACTCGGCTATGGAGCATCTCAGGCAATTCAGGACTTCATTGACGGCAAGGCTGCGATGACCTTTGACGGTTCCTTTAACGCGGCGGCACTGACCGCTACCGGAGAGGGCGGCGATTTTGAGAGAGGTTATTTCCCGATTCCTTCCGAGTCAGGAGAGCAGTACACGGCGACCTGCCTGGCTGCCGGATACTCGATCTACGCAAAATCAAAGTATGTGGACCAGTGCAAGGAGATTTTTGATTACTGGATGAATGGCGATAACGAGATCTGGGATGCACAGCTTGCGACAGGGAGAGTAATCCCGCTTTATGGAAAGGGAGCGGATTCCATTCCGAACTATGATCTGTTCAAACCGTTCATTGATCTTACCAACGAGGGCAAAGGTTTCCACTGGTGCAACCAGGCGTGGCCGGCAGGAACAGAGACCACAATGGAGGAGATGTTCTCTGAGATGATCGGAGGACAGGGAACTACCGTGGATGATATCACGAAGGGAATGCAGGACAAGTTTGAAGATCTTCTGGATGATTAAATGTCCGGGAGTGGTACTGAAATGAAATAGCGGTAGTGAAACGCAATAAATAGTAGAAATGACAAATGGCTGCTCTTAGGCTGTGCTGATGGTGACAGCCTTCGGGCGGCCTCTTTTTATGGAGGAATGAATGATGAAGGCCAGAAGGAAAAAAAGGTCCGGAGCCAACACGTCGCTGACATTTAATAATAAAATGTTCGCCTTTATGATTCCGGCACTTGCAATGTTTCTGATATTCTGGATTTATCCGTTATTACAGCTGTTTTATTACAGCGTGACAAACTTTAACGGAATCAATTACAATTACGAGTTTGTCGGAATGAAAAATTTCGTTAAGATTTTCGACAACGGAACCATCCTCAACTCGATCGGTATAACGCTGATTTACGCGGCGGTAACGGTTGTCCTGAGCAATATTCTCGGACTTGCGCTTGCAATTGTCCTGAATACAAAGATAAGATTCAAGGGATTTTTCCGGACGGCCAGTTATTTCCCGGCCTTGTTCAGCGCAATCGTAGTAGGATTCATCTGGTCATATGTCTATATGCCGTCAAGCGGAATGATTGCAAGTCTCATCAATCTGTTCGGAGGAAACGGAGCCTCTTTTAATCCGCTCGGAAATTTCCATACGGCGCTGTTTGCCATTGCTCTAGTAGAGGTCTGGAAGGGCTTCGGTACAACGATGATTATCTATCTGGCCGGGCTGCAGACAGTAGATGAAAGCGTGCTTGAGGCGGGGAGAATCGACGGGTGCAATGAATGGCAGCTTACAAGACTGGTGAAGCTTCCGATGATTTCGTCTACGATAACAATCAATGTCGTTCTGTCGGTCATCAACGGACTGAAGGCATTTGACTATTCCTTCATCATGACAAACGGAGGTCCCGGAAAATCAACGAAAACATTGATGTTCCAGATCTACGAGATCGCATTTACGGATCAGAAGATGGGAAGGGCAAGCGCGTTTTCGGTAGTGTCCTTCGCGGTGATTATTGCCATCACTATTGTCATGCTGATCTTCATGAATAAAAGGGAGGTTGAAGTGTAATGGCACGGAACAGAAAATCAGACAGGGAAAAAGAGCAGTACATGAAGATGTCTCCGAAGGTACTGATTCTATACATCGTTATCATTGCCTTCTGCATCCTTGTGATAGCGCCTCTCGTAATTGTATTTTCCAGTTCATTGAGGAGACCGGATAATCAGGCTTCCCCGCTCCATCTTTTTATTGAATTCTCAGGGGCAAGTTATATTCGGGCATGGACGCAGATGAATTTTCCGGTTGAACTGCTAAATTCCTTTATGACAACCGGAATTGCGGTGCTGGTTATTGTATTTTTCTCTACGATGGCTGCGTGGCCGATCGGGAGAATCAAAACAAAGGTGGCGAGATTTTTTTACTATTTCTTTATCTCCGGTCTGATTATCCCGTCACAGATGGTTATCGTACCGATTGCTCAGACCTTTAACCGGTTCAATATTCCGAATACCAGATTTACGCCGGTTATTATGTTTATTACGTGTTCACTCCCGTTTTCGGTGTTCCTTTTTTCGGGATTCATGAAGAGCGTACCTGCGGAAATCGAGGAGTCGGCATATATGGACGGAGCATCCTTGTGGAAACGGTTTTCTACCGTGGTATTCCCGCTCCTCAAGCCGGCAACGGTTTCCGTAGTGATCACACAGGGTATGTGGATCTGGAATGACTATTTCTATCCGATGGTGTTCATTTCAAAGCAGGCGCAGTACTCTCTGCCTGTGGGAATGCTGCAGTTCCTCGGCGACAAAGAGAATCCGGCGCAGTGGAATGTTTTGTTTGCAGCCTGTGTGCTGTGTGCGCTTCCGCTCATCGTTATTTTCATGCTGCTTCAGAAGCAGTTCATTAACGGTATCGCGGCAGGTGCGGTGAAGGGTTGAGAAAAGAATTATAAGGAGTAAAAGCAGATGGCCGCAGCAGAAGATCAGAGAAGAAAAACGGGAAAGGACAGACTGGAATATTTCTGGATGTTTTATAAAATTCCGGCAATTCTTGTACTGATCGGTATTGTTGTGGTCGCCAGTTTTTTCCACGCACGGATTACTGAAAAGCCTTCCGTAATGAATGCCATGCTCCTGGATATTCATACGGAGGTTTCAGGAGAAAGTCTGGAACAGAGTTTTATAAAAGCAGACGGGATCAACCCTGATCAAAACAGCGTTATGATATCTGTATCTCAGCTTCTCGGTGACGGGAGCAGCGATTATCAGATGGCATCCCTGGCAAAGCTGTATTCTCAGATCGGAACCGGGAAACTGGATGTTGTGTCCATGAAGAAAAATGATTATATCAAGTATATCGATGCGGGAACCTTTATGGATCTTCGTAAAGTGTTTACAGAGGAGGAACTGGCTGCGTTCGGTTCCTTGTATCAGGATGAAAGCGGAAAGATTCTCGGGATATATTGTGAAAGTCTGGAGGGAATGCGGGAAATCGGCGGGTATTCGGGAGGAGAGAACGGGATCATCGGAATCCTGTATAATTCCGAACATGTCGAAACCGCCGGACAATTCCTTCAATATCTGAATACCACGGTATCGTGACGACGCATCTTAACAGACAGACAAAAAATCAGGAGGAAATCATGAACGGATTATTGTCGCCGGAAGGCAAAGTGAGCAGCGTTCTGAATCTGATCGGGGATTTGATTATTCTCAATCTTCTTACGCTGGTGTGCAGTATCCCGATTATTACATTCGGCGCTGCGTTCAGTTCCATGTATCAGATTCTGATCAAAATTGTGCGAAAAGAAGAGGGACACATCGTCGGCCCGTATTTTAAGGCGTTTCGTGAGAATTTCAGAAAATCGACGGTTGTCTGGTTGATTGGAGGAGGAATTTCATTTTTCATAGGATTTGATATTTTTCTTCTTTCAAAATTTTCCTTTTCCTTTTCCGGGACCTATAAGATTATTCTTTTCATCCTGTTCTTTTTTACGGTTATGTTCACGTTCTTTTCCCTCGTAACGGAAGCACATTTTGAAAATACAGTAAGAAATACGATTGCCAACGGGGTGAAATTTTGTGTGATACATATTCTCCTGTCTGTACTTGTGACTGCTCTGACCATAGCACCGTTTTTGATGCTTCACCTGAGCCTTCGTCTGCTTCCGCTGTTTCTTCTTCTGGGATACTCGGGCCCGGGATATGTATGCGGATTGTATTTTTCAGACCTGTTTTCAAGATATGAGAAGGAGAGTATTGAATCATGAAGAAGGAAATATGGAAACATCCGAAGCAGGAAAGCAGCCTTGATGAAGCAGAGGTACCGCTGTGGTTCTGGAACGCGAAGCTGGAGAAGGAGGAGCTGCTCCGTCAGCTGAATCTTCAGACGGAAATCGGGGTGAAAGCGACAAATCCCCATGCGCGCACAGAAAACGGAGCCGGTTACCGGGGAGGGTATCTGGACGAAGAATGGTTTTCCAATATGAGGACGGTTCTTGATTATAAAAAAGAGCATGGCGAAAAAATGTGGCTGTACGATGAAATAGACTGGCCGGCCGGAACATGCAATAAAACGATCACAAGAGATGAAAAATTCCGGGAGCAGTACATCACGATTGACAGAATTCCGGTACCGGAGGGAAAGCCGTTCCGTATTCAGCTCCGGACATTTGAGGGAGCGGGAATGTTCGGTATGACTCCGGAAACGGACTATGCGAAGATCCCGATGAATATTCATATTCTCGAGGAAGAGACCGGCAATGCTTTTGCTCTATCCGAGTATTTCAATTACGGGATTTTCGGGCCGGAGCTGGAATTCAGGTCGGATCGTGATGCTGTAGCGTACGTGACTCGTATACATGTGGATCCTTACGAATACGGAGGAGATGAGTCGGTCAATTATCTGGACAAAGATGCCACAGATGCCTTTCTGAAATCGACGTATAACAAGTATTTTGAGCAGATGGGAGAAGATTTCGGAGGCACGGTGACGGCGGTTTTTAATGATGAGACACGTATGTGCAATGCGATTCCCTGGAGCCGCGAGTTCGCGGAGGTATTCCGGGAAAGGCATGGCTATGATATCCGGCAGGAACTGTATCGTATCATTCTGCCGGGGACGGAGAACGGGAGAATCCGTGTGGATTACTACGATACGGTGGCGTATCTCTATCAGACCCGGTATTTCAAGCGGATTCATTCGTGGTGCGAGAAGCATAATCTGAAGTTTTTCGCACATCTGCTGGCGGAGGAAACGTTGTTCGGGCATGTCAGATACAGTGGAGATTACATGCGTCAGAACCGGTATCAGGATATCGTCGGAGCGGATTACCTCGGGAAGGGTATCGGAAGCCTGAATCTGAAGTTTACTTCGGGAGCGGCACATTCATACGGAAAGAATATGACGGCTGTTGAGATCTTCGCCGGATGCGGATGGGATCTCACCTTTGATGAATATACGAGGATGATTACGTTTGCCTTTCAGCAGGGGATGCAGACGATTATTAATCACGGATTTTTTTATTCCGCCGAGGGAGAGCGCGCGAATGACTGGCCGCCGTCTGAGTTTTTCCAGTGGAAATACTGGAACCGGCAGAGCGAGGGAAATGATATGATCCGCCGTCTTCAGTATGCGATGACGGGCGGGGTCAATGAAGCGGATGTTCTTGCCTACTTACCGACTGAGACCATGCAGATGCATTATATTCCGGACCAGAATTTTACCCATGCTTTTTCGTACGGCGCATTCCTGAGAGATGAGAAGGCCGTTCGTGTTGACCGGGAGATTCAGCTGCTGTTCCAGACTATGCTTTCTGCAAATGTTGATTTTGATCTTGTTCATAGGGATGCTGTAGGAAATTTTGCCGTCAGAGACGGAAGTATCATAAATATTACAAACGGGCAGCAATTTACGGCTCTGATGCTTCCGATGTGCGAGGTTCTGCCTCTTGAAATGGCAAGGCTGGCGAAAGTGTTTGCGGCAGAGGGAGGAAGGATTATCGCGGTTGATGATATTCCGGCTTTTGGAGTAAATCAGAGCGAGGATGAGGAAGTACGCCGGATCATGGCTGAATTGTACGACAGAGGAAGTCTGACCGTATATTCCTCGGATGATAAGGCTGCGATTCTGAAGACACTGGATGAGCGGATTCCGCACCCCATTGTAATTACAAAGGGCGTAAAGGGAACGATCAACCATCATCCGGCGTATCCTTCGTATCTGATCGACCCGTATATGCATACCGGAGAAGAGATGACAGGCGTGCAGTTTGTGCGGTATATTAAAGAGGGTATGAGGAATACCCTTTTCATGAATTACGGAAATGATCCGGAAACCATAGAGGTAAAGGTGCAGACGGATGGAGGGATACCGGAAATCTGGGATACTCTGACCGGGGATATCAGGCAGGCGGAGGTTACGGCAGAGGAAGAAGACGGATATATCATCCGTCTGCAGCTGCCTTGCAGCCACGGCTTATTTGTCGTCAGCAAGTGCTGACGGCTGTAAAATCTGTTATAAAAAACGGGAATATCGACAGGTTCTGATATCAGGGCTATAAACGGAGAACTGTTTATGAACAGCAGAGCGCAGATAGAGAATGGTTCGGTGAAATTTCAGATGCAGGAGGATTTTTATATGGAAAGAAAAATGATACATCGCGGGTTTTCCGGTACGAGGAGCCCGGAAGAAACCGAGGAGGAACGGATTGGACGCAGAGCGGCCAGAAGAGCGGCAGCTGCGGGCATGGTACTCCTGAAAAATGAAAATGATGTACTTCCGCTTGGTGAGGGCAGCGGCGTTGCTCTGTACGGTGCCGGGGCTTCCCACACCATAAAGGGCGGAACCGGATCCGGAGATGTAAATGAGCGGCGCAGCGTGAGCATCTATGAGGGAATGAGAAAAGCCGGGTTTGTGATTACGAATGAAGCATGGATCCGTGATTTTGACGAGACCTATGCCGGGTCACGGCTCAGATGGAGAGATGATCTGCTGGCAAGAAAGCAGACGAATGGCGGAGCTCATGATTTTTTTACCGATTATTCGGAGCATCCCTTCCGGATGCCTGCGGGAAGGCCGATTGATCCGTCAAAGGACCTCACAGAGGACAGGAGAACGGCAATTTATGTCCTGAGCCGGGTGTGCGGAGAAGGTGCGGATCGTTTCTGTGAAAAGGGTGATTATTATCTGACAGATGAGGAGCACCGCATGCTGCAGGATATCTGCGGGATTTACACGGACGTGATTGTGGTTCTGAACGCGGGAGGCCAGGTGGACCTGTCTTTTCTGGATGAATTCACGAATATCCGGGGGCTGATTCAGATGGCGCAGCCGGGTATGGAGGGAGGAAATGCTTTCGCGGACCTGGTTTCGGGAAGAGTCAGTCCGTCGGGTAAGCTTGCGGACAGCTATGCGTTCCGTTACGAGGATTACCCGAATGAACGGAATTATTCTCATAACAACGGAAATACCGATACAGAGGAATATAATGAGGGACTCTATGTTGGATATCGTTATTTCGACAGCTATGAAATTCCTGTTCGCTACGGATTCGGATTCGGGATGTCCTACACCTCCTTTTCCATCGGCGAGTGTGAAATTTCCCGGGCTGAGGGAGAGGCAGCGCAGGAAATCAGTGTGACGATGACTGTCCGGAATACGGGTGTGGCAACCGGCAGAGAGGTCGTCCAGGTGTACGCGTCACTTCCGACCGGAAGACTGGAAAAAGAATACCGCCGACTCGTCGGATTTATTAAAACCGATGAGCTGCAGCCGGGAGACGAGCAGGAGGTAATGGTAGAAATCCCGCTGAAGGCGCTGGCTTCTTATGATGAGGAGAGTGCCGCATGGATCCTGGAAAAAGGCGACTACGGAATCTGGGTCGGGAACAGCCTTGGAGCATCAAGGCTTACGGCAAGTATCCGCCTGGATGAGACAGCGGCGCTGGAGAAGGATCGGCATATCTGTCCGCTGAAGACGGATCTGGAGGAATTCCACAGAGATCCGGAGCAGAGAGAGAGACAGTATCAATCCTGGAGAAACGAAGTGGAGGAGAAAAAACTTCCGGTCGTTCTCCTGCACGCATCTGAAATCCATACGGAGACCGTTACATACCGCAGCAATGCGGAACTTGCGAACGAAGAAGCGCGTTCTTTTGTGGATACTCTGACAAGAGAGCAGCTGATTCTTCTGTCCGCGGGGGATCCCGGAAAAGCACAGGAAAACAGCAACCTCGGTTCCGCGGGAATCACGGTGCCGGGATCTGCGGCGCAGACCAGTACTGCCGCGGCGGCACAGAACCTGGCAAGCATTGTGCTTGCGGACGGTCCTGCAGGTCTGCGTCTGATGCGTTATTACTTCGTGCAGAACGGCAGTGTCGTTCCGATGCCCTTCGAATTCAGTCTCGAGGGCGGATTTTTTGTGCCGGAGGCAAAGAAAACGGAAGGGGATAAATATTACCAGTACTGCACAGCTATCCCGACCGGGACGGCTCTGGCGCAGACATGGGACACGGATCTGGTTTCCGAGGTGGGTGAAATCATCGGAAAGGAACTGCTGAGATTCGGAGTGACGCTCTGGCTTGCTCCCGGCATGTGCATTCACAGAAATCCGCTCTGCGGAAGGAACTTTGAATATTATTCGGAAGATCCGGTGCTGACCGGTGAAATTGCCGCGGCAATGACGAACGGGGTACAGAGAAATCCCGGTGTGGGGACGACCATCAAGCATTTTGCCTGCAACAATCAGGAGGACAACCGGATGAGGTCGGACTCTGTATTGTCTGAAAGAACGCTCAGAGAGATTTATCTTCGCGGATTCGAGATCGCGGTGAAAAAATCACAGCCGATGGCGCTTATGACCAGCTACAATCTGGTGAACGGGGTACATGCCGCAAACAGCGGGGATCTGATCACAGATGTTCTGCGGAATGAATGGGGATTCAAGGGCGCGGTCATGACAGACTGGACGACAACCATGCAGCTTCAGGATCCGGAACGGGCAACTGCGGACGGATGTATGCGGGCCGGAAATGACATGATCATGCCGGGCGCGCAGTCGGATTACGACGATATCGGAAAAGCACTGGACAATGGAACCCTGAATCTTGAAGATCTCAAGGCATGCGTGAGCAGGACCGTGTCTATTATCTGGCAGTCGGCGATGTATGAGGGAGCGGTTCCGTACCGCAAATAATGCCAATATTTATGGCAGGTGAAACGTTTGCCGTGCAACGCATAAAATTGTTAAAGTTGCAAAAATACGAATAAGATGTTACAATACCTTTAAAATTTCGAAACAAAAATGAAATAAAGAAACGGAGAAGGTATATGAACAAGCTCGGCAAGAAATTACTGTGTCTGTGTATGACCGGCATGATTGCGTTTACGGCGCCGGCAGCGACAACTGTATCCTCTGCGATACCGGTATATGCGGAAGTATCCGTCGGAAATTTTACGGACGAGGATTTTAATATTTTCAGCAATATGATCGGAGCGTGCGAGTCCGGCGGGCTGGTATATGGTCAGCGGGATTATGCAACCTATCTCTCACTGGCAGACAGCTGGGGAACGGAGCATACGATTACAATAGGCTGGTGGTCGGCTTACGGCAATAACGGCCGTGCTCTTTTGAAGCGGATCTATGATGCGGATCCGGCTCTGTTCCGGAGCATCGATTCGGACGGATCGATTCAGAGCATGCTCGAAAAGGACTGGGAGACGCTCGGTTGGGAGCCGACAGCGGCTCAGAAGGATGTTATAGTCCGTCTGATTACGACAGATACCGGAAAGAAATGTCAGGACGAGGCATTCAAGGAATTTGCGAAGAGCTATATCGAGAATTGTCAATCCCTGTATACAAATGATGTGGCTGCCTGCATGATGTATGGGGAAATTGGCATGCTGGGCGGTGAGGCCGCGGCGAAGCGGATTTTTAATCGGGTTGAGGATGATTATTCCTCGAACTTCAGTCTGGATAATATCATGGCTGCTCTGTCTGATGATCAGAAGGCAAGCACGAATCCGTATTCGGTGAGCGGTGCTATCTATAATACGCGGCACAGACTTTTCTATGAATGGATCAATACATATCTTCAGCCGACGGATCCTCAGGCAAACGGAGTATTCACCGATGTGCAAAATACTTCCGCGTATTACTTTGAACCGGTTTACTGGGCGTATCAAAACCAGGTGACCAGCGGAACGAGCAGCACGACATTCAGTCCTTCGAATACGACGACAAGGGCAGAGATCATTACGTGGATGTACCGGCTGCTGGGAAACGGAGAGGTAAGTGCCAGCGCCGGATTTACGGATGTTTCACCGTCGTCATATTATTATCAGGCGGTGAACTGGGCGGGTCAGCATGGAATTTCCGCGGGACTGGGGGACGGATCCTTCGGGGCGGCGGTAAACTGCACCAGAGCGCAGATCATTACGATGCTCTATCGATGCTACGCGGGCGGAACCGGAAGCTATACCAGCAGTTTCCGTGATGTATCAGCAAGCGCTTATTATTATAATGCGGTCGGCTGGGCCGTGCAGAATGGTATTACAAGCGGTATCTCGGCTTCTACCTTCTCACCGGAGGCGTCGTGCAGCAGGGCGGAGGCAGTGACCTTCCTGTACCGGGCAGCATCAAGATTCTGAGAGAAGCATATGAAAGAAAAATTAAATACGAGTCATTCTTAGTGTTTTAAAGGGTTTAAGGGCGTTTGAACAAACGAAAGTTTTTCAGGCGTCCTTTTATTTACGCGAACAGTGAGCCGCAGCCGAATGCGAAGTATTCGTGTGCGGCGAGCGTCGCGATAGCGAGATAAAACTCGCGCAGCGTGTTTTTATCTCCTCAAGCTCAAAAATGACCTTGTTTCAGAATCTATACAGATGTGATACAATTGCAGGAATAGCAATTGCAGGAATAGTAATCAGGCGGAAAACATTGGTGTTAAAAAAATGTTTGGGCATGCCGGTGATTCAAATGCGGTAAAATTAAGAGACGGAAAGAGCCAGATGATGAACGGAAATGGAGAACATATGAAGTATGATTTTACATCGATTATTGACAGACACGGACAGGATGCCACAGCGGTAGATGCTGCCGGGAAGCATGTCTGGGGATTTGAGCCCGGAGCGCCGATGGATGGATTTGATTTTATTCCGATGTGGGTGGCGGATATGAATTTTAAAACCTGCCCGGCGATTGCGGATGCGATCATCAGGCGGGCACAGCACCCTCTGTTCGGATATTTTGAGCCTAAGGAAGCGTATTATGACGCGATCATCCGGTGGCAGAGGGAACGCAACCATGTGACAGGACTTACGCGAGAAAATATCGGATATGAAAACGGTGTTCACGGATTTATCTCGAGTGTGATTGATGTGCTGACGCAGCCGGGAGACCGGATTTTTCTTCATCGGCCTTATTACGTCGGCTTCATCGGCGACATCATCGGCAAGGGGCGGCGCCCGGTATTCAGCGATTTGAAGAAGGATGAGAAAAACATCTGGCGGATGGACTACGAGGATATGGACCGGAAGATCCGGGAGAATCATGTCCGTCTGGCAATTTTCTGTTCGCCGCATAATCCGTGCGGAAGGGTTTGGACAAGAGAAGAAATGGAAAAGGCGATGGAGGTCTACCGCAGAAATGACTGTCTGGTAATCAGTGATGAGATCTGGTCGGACCTGACGTACACGGGGCATTCTCACGTTCCGGCTCAGATGGTCAGCGCATGGGCCCGTGAGCATGTCCTGGCGGCGTATGCGCCGAGTAAGACCTTCAATCTGGCAGGGCTTGTCGGAAGCTATCATATCATATATAATCAGAAGCTCCATGAGAGAGTCACGGACTTTTCTGCGAATACCCACTACAATGAAATGAATGTTTTCAGCGAGCATGCACTGATTGCGGCGTACAGCCGCGAAGGGCAGGAATGGACCGATGAGCTAAGATGTGTTCTGGAGGAGAACTGCTGCACGGCGGTTGATTTCATCCGGAAAAATTTCGAAGGAGTGGATGTTTCGATGCCGGAGGGAACCTATATGCTGTTTCTGGACTGCACCGCCTTCTGCAGGAGAAGTGGAAGAACGATCGATGAGGTTCTCAGAGCCGGCTGGAACGTGGGAGTCGGCTGGCAGACGGGCCGCGCATTCGGAGGAAACTGCCACATCCGTGTCAATCTGGCTCTGCCGAAAATGAAATTGGTGGAGGCCCTTGAACGGATGCGGGAATATGTCTTCACAGACACAGAAACGAAGGCTTATGCATGCATTCATGATTCAACAGATGCGTTCAAAACAGATAGCGGGGAAATCAATGTCTTCGGGGCCGGCGTCAAAGAAGCAGATGAATCCGAGTCGGATCGGAATACAGATGGATTGAACGGAAAAGGCGGAATTATTCGGAGCGATGAGAAGGAAGAGCTTTGCAATGCAGACGGACAAATCATAGAGAAAGAGGAGAGCAGCGGCGGAGAGCATCTGGTAAGTGATGATTTTTCTGCAGGCTGGGTGTACAATGAGGACGGTCTTCTGACGGTTTCCGATGACAGAAACCGGGATATGACGGTGGAGGCTGTGAAGAGGCTTCTCGGGAATTATCCGGTGGAGGAGTGTCATCTTGCGGGTTTTGTAAATGGAAATATTGTGGGAAATAAGGATATGGAGGAAGCGAGGAATTACTGCCGGATTCTGTTGAACGGAGGCTTGAAGATAGCGGAGCTTTTTACGGATGAGGAATGTGTAAAGCTCAGGCAGATCGGGATTTTCTGATTGTTGCATTTTCGGTATGCAGGGATCAGGAACGTAAAAGGTACCATACAGTAGTTCGAATATAAATATGAAAAATTTAAGCAATACAAGTACATTGGAAAAAGAAAATGAGGAGAGACAGTACAGGAGGATGACGGAGACGCCGGTGTCGAAGCTGATTCTGCAGCTGGCGGTTCCTACCATCATCAGCATGCTGATCACGAATATTTACAACACCGGGGACACCTATTTTGTCAGCCGGATCGGAACCTCCGCGTCTGGGGCAGTCGGGATCGTATTTGCGCTGATGGCAATTTTTCAGGCACTCGGTTTCATGTTCGGTCACGGTGCCGGAAGCATCATATCCAGACATCTGGGCGCGGAGGATCCGGATGCGGCGGTGAAGTTCGCGTCTACGTCATTTTTTGGCAGCTTTGGTGTGGGAATTCTTGCCGCGCTTTTCTGCATGGTGTTCATGAATCCAATTCTCCGGCTTCTGGGGACGACGGATACGATTCTGCCGTATGCAAGAGCATATGCGTTCTGGATTTTTCTATCCGGTCCGTTTCTGGCGACGAGCTGTGTGCTGAACAACATCCTCCGTTATGAAGGACGGGCTTTCTACGCAATGATCGGGCTCACGGCGGGCGGTATCCTGAATCTGATCGGAGATCCGATTCTGATGTTTGGCTTTCACCTGGGTGTCAGCGGGGCCGGGATATCGACCGCCGTCTCACAGGTTATCAGCTTTCTGATTCTTCTCCGGATGTTCTACAGCGGTAAAACCGTGACGCACTTCTCGATTAGCACCGTCGGAAGAACGGCTTCCGGTTTGTTCCGGTGGAAAACTCTCGGAAGAGATATCTCTGACATTGTGAAGACCGGTTTTGCCAGCTTCGTGCGGCAGACATTAAACAGCGTGTCGACGGGATTTCTTACCTCTCAGGCATCCGCCTATGGAGACGCGGCGATTGCCGGGATGAGCATTGTCGGAAGAGTGGTATTCCTGATGGTTTCCGTTGCAATCGGTATCGGACAGGGTCTGCAGCCGGTTGCCGCCTTTAATTACGGGGCAGGGAAATACCGGAGAGTGAAGCGCGGGTACGGATTTACCGTGGCGGCAGGAACGGTCGTTCTGGGTATCATTGCTCTTGTGATGGCTGTTTTTGCCTCACCTGTGATTGCATGGTTCCGTCCCGATGCGGATGTGGTGAGGATCGGAGCGCCGGCGCTTCGATGGCAGTGCGCGACCTGTCTGCTGCAGGCGTGGATTATCGGTTCCAACATGTTGTTCCAGAGCATTGGCAAGAGCTTTCGTGCTTCTCTTCTCGCCGCACTGAAGAGCGGCGTCTGCTTCATACCGCTGGTATGTATTCTTCCGAAGTTCTGGGGAATCAACGGTGTGATCCTGGCACAGCCGCTTGCTGACGTGATTACAGCGGCGGTCACGGTGCCCTTTATCGTACCGTTTATGCGGGAGCTTCGGGAGGCGGAGCAGAAGGCGGCGCGTAATTATAAAAAGGTATAAGTGCGCCTGATGCAGATATATGCTAAAAAATGAGTATTTACGATGGCTGAGCAGGCGGGGTATAGTACTCATGGAAAAGTAAATGGATTAAGCCATTTCAAAGGAGAAACGGAGCAAAAATTATGCTTCTGTTTCTCTTTTTTTATGCGAACAATGAGCCACAGCCAAATGCGAAGTATTCGTTTGCAAACAGGGAACGAGAAAGGGAGGTATTTATGCAATTGACAGAGCGTGAGCGCGAAAAAATGATGATCAGTCTGGCAGCCATGATCGCGCAGAAACGGAAGGACAGAGGTGTGAAGCTGAACCATCCGGAAAGCGTTGCAATTATTACCAGCTATATTCTGGAGGGCGCAAGAGACGGTAAGACCGTAGCGGAGCTCATGGATGAGGGAGCCCGGATTCTGACAAGAGATGACGTTATGGAAGGTGTGCCGGAGATGATTCCGATGATTCAGGTCGAGGCAACCTTTGTAGACGGCACAAAGCTCGTCACCATCCACGACCCGATCCGCTGAATCAAAAATTTCTTTCGAAAGAACATAAGATGACAGGATGGCTGCATGGGAAGGCGGACAGCAGCGAAATCTCCGGAGTGTGAAGATTCGCATATGGGGTTCGCAGAGCAGGCAGATGCAAAGAACACAGCAGAAAGGAGCAGTCTATGATTCCAGGAGAGGTTCATTTTGCGACAGATAAACCGGTTCCTTACAATGAGGGTTATGAGGCCATTGAGCTGGAAGTAAAGAATGTAGGAGACAGAGCGGTTCAGGTTGGATCAGAGTATCATTTTTATGAGGCGAACGAGCAGGGGCTGAAATTTGACCGCGAGAAGGCATATGGAAAGCGTCTCGATATTGCGGCTGGCACGGCAATCCGTTTTGAGCCGGGTGAGACGAGGACGGTACGTCTGATTGATTTCGGTGGAAAACGCAGAGTTTTTGGATTCAATAACCGTGTGAACGGGTATCTGGACAAAAATAAGAAAGCCCACAGCACAGATCTGGAGGTGACGGTATGAGCTTTTATATGGACCGGAAACAGTATACACAGATGTTCGGACCGGCGGAAGGAGACAGCGTCCGCCTGGGAGACACGAATCTGTTCGCGAAGATAGAGAAAGATTATACCGTACACGGACAGGAGAGCAAATTCGGCGGCGGCAAGGTGCTTCGGGACGGAATGGGTGTCAGTGCGACAAAGACCAGAAGGGACAACCCGAAGGTTGCGGATACCATTATCACGGGAATCACAGTGATCGATTACACGGGGATCTACAAGGCGGATATCGGCATTCGTGATGGCAAGATCCTCGCCATCGGCAAGGGCGGAAACCCGGATATCATGGACAAGGTTGATTTCATCGTCGGAGCAAGTACAGAGGCGATTTCTGGTGAGGGACTGATTCTCACCGCGGGCGGCATTGATCTTCATGTTCATTATCTTTCAACCGGTCTGGCACATGCCGCACTGGACAACGGGATCACGACGCTCTTCGGAGGCGGAACTGGTCCTGCAGACGGCTCGAACTCCGCCACGACCACACCGGGCGCATGGCATATTCAGCGCATGATCGAGGCCGTAGAAAATGATCCTCTGAACTATGGATTTATGGCAAAGGGTGCCGGCGCGACGCCGGAGACCATCGCCGAACAGGTGGAGGCAGGTGCTGCAGCTATCAAGACTCATGAGGACTGGGGCGCAACGGCAGCGGGAATCGATAACTCCATCAAGGCGGCGGACAAGTATGATGTTCAGTATGCGGTACATACCGACTCGCTGAACGAGGGCGGATTTGTGGAGAACACTATCAATGCCTTTGCGGGGCGCACGGTTCATACCTTCCACACAGAGGGCGCCGGCGGCGGACATGCTCCGGACATTATGATCGTGGCTGGAGATGAGAACATCCTTCCATCCTCAACGAACCCGACGAACCCGTATACGCAGAACGTTATTGACGAGCTTTTTGACATGACGATGGTCTGCCACAATCTGGACCCGAAGGTTCCGGAGGATGTCGCGTTTGCGGAGTCCCGTGTCAGAAAACAGACGGTAGCCGCCGAGGATGTTCTCCATGACATGGGCGCTCTCAGCGTTATGACATCAGATGCGATGGCGATGGGCCGTGTCGGCGAAGTGGCGATGCGCTGCTGGCAGCTGGCGGACAAGATGAAACAGCAGAGAGGACCTCTCGAGGGCGATTCCGAATATGATGACAACAACCGGATCAAGAGATATGTGGCAAAATATACCATCAATCCGGCCATTGTGAATGGTATTTCCGATTATGTAGGTTCCGTTGAGGTCGGCAAGTATGCGGATCTGGTCATCTGGGATCCGAAGTTCTTCGGCGCGAAACCGAAGCTGGTTCTGAAAGCCGGTATGATCGTTTACGGTGTTGTCGGAGATGCTTCTTCCAGTCTTCCGACACCAGAACCGAGAATGATGAGAGACCTCTATGGCGCTTTCGGCAAGGCGGTGCAGAGCACAAGCATCACCTTTGTATCGACTTATGCGTATACGCACGGAATCAAGGAAAAGCTCGGTCTGAATAAGATTGTTCTTCCGGTTCACAACACGCGGAATCTCACGAAGAGAGATATGAAGCTGAACGACTATGCGCCGAAGACGATCAAGATCGATCCCCAGACCTTCAATGTAACCATCGATGACGAGCTGATCAGCTGTGAGCCGGTGGATACGATTTCTCTGGCACAGCGGTATTATTTCTTCTAAGATATATAAAAACGCAGAATTGTTCAGATCCTCAATCTCGAGAACCTGTGGTTCTGTCGATGTGCTGAATAATTACAACAACGCGAATAATTTTTCCGGCGGATTCGTCGGCAGGGGGCGGTCCGGACTGTCGGAATGGCAGCCGGACCGATCTGTATATCAAGGAGCTGCTGCGGCAGCGGGATGAGAGGAGCTGTAAAGCATCATGATTTTGACAGAAGTATATGGAAATATTCAGGACATTCCGGATCTGGAATCCTGGCATGTGGAGACCGCCCTGGTGAAGAGTGACGATCTCCTGAAATCGATTCTGCGCGTGACCTCAGATCATGGACGAGACTACGGAATCCGGCTTGCGGATGAGTCGCAGAAGCTGGAGAATGGATCCGCCTTCATGCTCAGTCCGGGAAAGCTTCTGGTTCTGAGCGTCATTCCGGATGAGGTTATTGTGATTACACCTTCCGGTATGGATGAGATGGGCAGAACAGCGCATATGCTCGGAAATCTTCATAAGCCGGTGCAGATCAGAGACGGCAGGATCACTCTTCTGATGGATCCGGTGGTTCTGAAGACGCTGAAGGAGAGCGGAACAGCCTTCACAGTAGAGAAGGTGCAGCTGGATCAGCCCATGCAGTACGCGAATCTGACGCCGGGTACGCACATGCATTCCCACCATGCGGATAAAAATTAGACAGATACGGAAATATGTGCATTGAAGATACAGGGCGGCTGCCGTATGCGTGTGAGAATAGACAGAGCTGTCAACTTCGAAAGAGAGAGGACAACAGAATGAGAAAAGAGTTGCTGGAGGCATTTCAGATCTGTGATTCGACCTTTCCGATCGGCACATTTAACCACTCCTTCGGGATGGAAAACTATCTGTCGAGGAGAGTGATTCGAAAGGCACCGCAGTTCCGGGAGTGGCTGGAGAATTATTTTCGTTCGCAGTACCGCTATGGAGAAGGGCTGCTTGTCATTCTTTGCAGCCGTGCGCTCGACGATGGGCGGGAGGATGCGCTTCTGAAGTACGATGACATCATCAACCGGTCTGTAGCGGCAAGAGAGACCCGTGAAGGGAGCCGCATGATCGCGGTGCAGATGGCGGCGCTGATTCGAAAAATCTACGGGGACAGGTTTTCCTTTTTGAACCGGTATGCAGAGAGGATGGAGGTGGACGACTACTTTGGCAGTCCGGCGATTGTATTTTCTGTCTTCGCGCACGAGATGGGAATTGACTGCAGGGATGCGTTCGAACTGTACGGCTACAGTGTCGCGTCCACGCTGGTGCAGAATGCGGTTCGTTCCGTGCCTCTGGGGCAGAGAGAAGGCCAGGTGATTCTGCACGACGTCATGCTTCTGATTACGGATCTTTTTGACCGGACGAAGAACCTGGATGAGGAATATCTGGGTGCGAACATCCCCGGTCTTGAGCTGGCGCAGATCTGCCACGAGACGCAGGAAGCCCGACTATTCATGTCGTAGGACAATGAGTCAGGGGAAGAGGGAAACGTATCAGATTGCTGTTTGTCAGGACAGAAGGGAATGTATCAGATCGCTGTTTGTCAGGGCAGAAAGGAACGTATCAGATCGATGTTTGTCAGGGCAGATGGGAACGTATCATATCGCTGTTTCCTGAAAAAGGAGAAATCTAGCGAATGGAGAATGACCGGAGAATATGTGGGCTCACACGTGGAGCATGGGATCCATACGTAAGCATATCAAGAGAAAGGACGATAATTCATGAAACGGGCAGTAAGAATCGGAGTCGGAGGTCCTGTGGGATCCGGAAAAACGCAGCTGATCGAGCGGCTTACCAGAAGGCTGAAGGATGAATACAGCATGGCGGTTATCACCAATGATATCTATACGAAGTGGGATGCGGAGTATATGGTTTCGCATTCCGTACTGGATGCGGATCGAATCATTGGAGTGGAGACCGGGGGATGTCCGCATACGGCGATCCGTGAGGATGCTTCTATGAACTTTGCGGCGGTGGAGAAACTGGAGAAGCGTTTCCATCACACCCTCGACCTGATGTTCATTGAGAGCGGCGGCGACAATCTCGCGGCAACCTTCAGCCCCGAGCTGGTTGATTTTTCCATTTATATCATTGACTGTGCGGAGGGAGAGAAGATCCCGGCAAAGGCCGGACAGGGAATGATCAAGTCGGATCTGTTCATCATCAACAAGATTGATCTGGCACCCTATGTCGGGGCAAATCTGGAGAACATGCGGGAGACATCCCGGAAGTTTCGCGGAGACGGGACCTTTGTATTCACGAATCTGAAGACGGACGAAGGCCTCGAGGATGTGGTGCATTGGCTGAAAAAGGACTGCCTTCTGGAGGATCTGGAAGGATAATGTGGTTGGTGTAAATGCCGCTTGGGATTGAAATGGCATTGTGCAGGATACCTGCCGTTTGGAATATCGTTTGCGGTTCTGAGGAGAAACTGTTATGAAAAATCGATATGACGGAGAGATACGTCTCGGATTTACAAATCAAAGCGGACGAACCGTTGCCCGGACTACCTACCGCAGGGGAAATTCCAGAATTTCCGGCAATATTCCTGTCGCCGGTGACGTTCCGTACTATTTTCTGATCAGTACAGGCGGAGGGTTTACGGAGGGAGAAACCTATCTGCAGGAGGTTGCGCTGGAGGAGCAGTGTCATGCCATCGTGACCACACAGACGCCGAATTATATCTACAAGTGTGATGGGGGAAGGCTGACAAGCCAGAACAACCGGGTAGAGATCGGAAAAAATTCCTTTCTGGAGTATTACATCGACGAGACGATTCCATATGCCCGGGCGAGATTCCGTCAGAACACAGAAATACAGATGGCGGAAGGTTCAAAGCTGATCATGACGGATGGGCTGACCGCCGGATGGTCCGAGGATGAGGAACCCTTTCAGTACCGGGACATCGGACTGAAAACAGATATCCGGATGGACGGGAGGCTTCTGTTCCACGATTTTTTGCTTGTCAACCCGGAAGAAGACCACATGCAGGAGATCGGATGCTTTGAGGGATCGAAGAACTACAATTCTGCCGTTATTATAGACGAGAACATGGATGAAGCCATGCTGGAGGAAATGAGAAGCTTTCTGGATCAGGAATTCTCCGGTTGCGGTGAAGTTCGTTACGGATTGTCTCTGCTTGACCGATATGGGCTTGTGCTTCGTGTTCTGGGAAAGCGTATGGGGGAAAACCGCAGAGTGGTGTACGCGCTGACCGGATATTACCGGGAGAAAATTCTCGGCTGTCCCCACTTCGAATTCAGAAAGAATGCGTGATGATGTGAAAAAAACGATCGCACTCGGTTTGACCATGAGCAAACGGTGCTTGCTGAAAAGAGCGGGATATGCTATGATGGTCCCGTTGAAAAGCTCGTTTCTTTTTATATAATGGGTCGGGCTGATACAATAGAATAGAAAAACATGGGGAGCCAAACGGCTGAGAGGTATCAAATGAGATACGACCCGAGAACCTGATTTGGATAATGCCAACGTAGGGAAGTGGAAGCACTGGTGTTTTTATGTAGTCTGTCAAGGCGGTATCCATCCGGATGCCGCCTTGTCTTTGTATAAGAATTGCGGGAGTGCGAAGCACGGAGCAATCCGTAGCTTATACAATAACAAAGGAAGAGCTCTTCGAAAACGTAGACAGGCCCGCCTGTCGCGAAGCGCGCGAAAGAGACATTTTGTAAATAAGTAGTGGAATTCGCAAGGAAGGACAGGTCTAGAGATGAGAGAGTATCATACGCAGATGGAAGCAGCGCGAAAGGGAATTATTACGCCGGAGATGAAAGCGGTAGCCGGGAAAGAGAGAAGAACGGAGGGGGAAATCCGCGGCTGGGTCGCGGAGGGAAAGGCGGTTATCCCCGCGAATCCGGCGCACAAGAGTCTTGATCCGAACGGTGTCGGAAGTATGCTGAAGACAAAAATCAATGTAAATCTCGGTATCAGCCGGGATGTAAAGGATTATGATGTTGAGATGAAGAAGGTTCTGAGCGCCGTCAATCTCGGTGCGGAGGCGATCATGGATCTTTCCAGCCATGGCAATACACAGCCGTTCCGCAGAAAGCTGACCAGTGAATGTCCGGCGATGATCGGTACAGTTCCGATTTACGATTCCGTGATTCATTATCAGAGAGATCTCGCAACGCTCACGGCAAAGGACTTTGTGGATGTCGTGCGTCTGCATGCGGAGGACGGCGTTGATTTCGTGACCCTGCACTGCGGAATCACAAGAAAGACGATCGAGGAAATAAAGGCAGGTAAGCGGAAGATGAACATTGTCAGCCGCGGCGGAAGCCTGGTTTTTGCATGGATGGCAATGACGGGCAATGAAAATCCCTTCTATGAATATTACGATGAAATTCTGGAGATCTGCCGGGAGCACGATGTGACGATCAGCCTGGGTGACGCGTGTCGGCCGGGATGCCTTGCGGACGCGACGGACAGCTGTCAGATCGGTGAACTGCTGCGGCTTGGAGAACTGACGCAAAGGGCCTGGGATCGGGATGTGCAGGTCATGGTAGAAGGACCGGGGCATGTGCCGATGGATCAGATTGCCGCGAATATGAAGGTGCAGCAGACGATCTGCAAGGGAGCTCCCTTCTATGTACTCGGACCTTTGGTAACGGATATCGCGCCGGGCTATGACCACATCACCGCTGCAATCGGCGGAGCAATCGCGGCGATGAGCGGAGCCGCTTTCCTCTGTTACGTGACGCCCGCGGAGCATCTCGCACTTCCAAATGTAGACGATGTCCGTCAGGGTATCATTGCGAGCCGGATTGCGGCACATGCAGCGGATATCGCCAAGGGTATTCCGGGTGCGCGCGAACAGGACGACCGGATGGCGGATGCAAGGCGGAAGCTTGATTGGGATGCTCAGTTCAAGGAAGCACTTGATGCGGAGACGGCGAAATCCATACGTGACAGCCGCGCGCCAGAGGATGATCACAGCGACACCTGCTCTATGTGCGGAAAATTCTGTGCGGTTCGGAGCATGAATAAGGCATTGGCAGGAGAATATATCGATATTCTGTGAAATCCCTGGTTTATCAGAAATGTCTGAAAAGCGCCGGAAAAGGCAAAAGAAAAGACTTTCCTATCTGCCCCTGTTTCTGTATACTTGAGGAGAAGAACATAGAATTCAGATTCCGCCTCACAGCGGAGTCTGAGGCAGAGATGCAGCGGATGGAGGCGTAATTAGCGCCGCATGTGCCGCATTATAGAAAAGGAGGATTACTATGTGGACCAGGATCGGCTTAAAGACCCGGGCAAAAGAGGTATTCAGGGGCAACTACTGGAAAGCTGTTTTGGCCGGGCTTCTTCTTTCTGTGGCAATTGGAGGATCGTACAGCAGATCCGGAGGAGGGGCTTCATACGGATTTTTTGACGGTATTGTAAATTACGAAGCTTTTTTCAACAGAAATTCCATGAGATTCGGCTTCCACACAGAGCCGGGCGATATTTCTGGGGAAATGTTCGGCGCAATGCTTATGGCTGCCGGAATTATCTTTACGGTGGTGCTGATGATCATCGTTCTCGCGATTGTGGCCGATGTTTTTCTGATGAATCCATTGGAGGTAGGCATCCGGAGATTTTATTATACGAACCTTCATCAGAAGGCGGAGCTTCGTGAAATCATGCACGGATTCGATCACTCCTACAAAAATGTGGTGAAGGTGATGTTTTTCCGGGATCTGTACACGTTTTTATGGTCCTTGCTTTTTGTGATTCCCGGGATTGTAAAAGGCTATGAGTACCGGATGATCCCGTATCTTCTGGCCGAATATCCGGACATGCCGATGGAGGATGCGTTTACCATCAGCAGAAACATGATGTACGGCAACAAATGGAAGGCATTTGTGCTGGATCTGTCCTTTATTCTCTGGGTGCTCTTTTCGGGAATAACTCTTGGATTGGCCGGTATCTTCTACGTGGACCCGTATATGGCACAGACGAATGCGGCGCTCTACGATGCCATTAAGATTGAGAAGCAACCGTTCTCCGGCCAGAATCCGGGCGGATATGAAAACTTCGCAGGTGCGCAGCAGTGATAGGCCTTACAGGTTTCACTGAGCTGCAAGTTTTCGAAAAAAGATAGAAACGGATCTTAAAGCAATATTTGTTTAGGGAGAAAATAGAATGTTTCATTGCATACTTGCAAAATACAACCCGGAAATATCCGCAGAGCAGAAGGAGAGTCTTCTGATGAAGATCCGGGAGCTTTTCGGGGGACTTACCGAAATTGAGGGAATCGAAGCGGTCGGGGTGTTTCCGAACGTCGTTGACCGGTCGAATCGATACGATGTTCTGATCCGGATTCGCATGATACCGGAGGCACTGGCGGTCTATGATGACAGTGAAATTCATAAGACCTGGAAGAGAGACTATGGAAAATATCTGGAGAAGAAGGCAATCTTCGATTATGAAGGATGAATGCATGTGACAGATATGCACAAAATCCGATTTCATTTCCGGAAGAATTATAGAAACAAGTCCTGAATTTTATGCGTAATCTCCCGAAATATTTGCAATTCAATGTCAACAGGGTAAAATATATAAAGACAGTGGGAATCGGCCGTAGATATCGAAGACCGAAGAAATTGCAAAGGAGAAGTTTGGGAAATGAAAAAAGCAATGGTAAAATTCAACCAGGTCGAGGATATTGTTAATTTTGTAAAGCTGGCCGGTGAATCCGCAGATGACGTTACAGTCCGCAAGGGCAGAAATGAGACAGACGGAAAATCCATCATGGGAGTATTTGCGCTCGGATTTGAACCGGTGGAAATCGAGTTCATGGAAGGCAATGCACAGATGGAAGAGTATCTTAGTGCATATGCACTGTAATTCGTGTTCAGATATGTCGTTGAAACAAGTAAGACAGAATAGATCGGCAGATATTTGTTCGAAAAAGGATAAATATCTGCTTTTTTTAGTGTATAAGTCCAGTCGCAATGTTCTTGGCCCACGGGGAGCTTGCTCACCGGTAGGCAAGAACATTGGCGACGACAACAGGTATGAGCATGGAGTGGCGCGTAAGCGACACGAGAATGCTCATACCTGTTAGCGGCACGGAAGCTGCGAAGCAGCGAAGTGACGCGAGGACTTATACAAGAATGTGGCAAAAGCTCTTCGAAAACGCAGGAAGGCTTGTCGCACGCGAAGCGCGCGAAAGAGACTGGATGCGATTTCGAAGGCAACAGGTATGAGGAGAAAGAGGACAGCGATGGAAAATTTCGATGAATTATATTATCAAAGACCCTATCAGAAGGAGTTTGACGCAGAGGTGGTCTCCTGTGAACCGTGCGGGGAGGGATATCTCATAGAGCTGACCCGTACGGCGTTCTATCCGGAAGGCGGCGGACAGCCTTCGGATCGCGGGATTTTTCAACTTGATGGGCAGGCGGATATTAAGGTGGGGGATGTCCAGAAGCACGGGGACCGTATTCTGCATACAGCCGACCGCGAAATCACCGTTGGATGTCAGGTGCATGGGGTCATCGACTGGCAGCGGCGCATGGATTATACGCAGGCGCATTCCGGAGAACATATCATCTCCGGCCTGATTCACAATCACTTCGGATACGATAATGTCGGTTTTCATATGAGCGAGGAAAGCGTCACCATTGACATCAGCGGAGTCTTGACCTGGGACGAACTGATGGAGGTGGAACGGGAGACCAACGCGGTGATCCGCAGCAATGTTCCTGTGGAGGAGAGCTTTCCGGAGGGAGGGGATCTGGAGAAGTTGGACTACCGGAGCAAGAAGGAACTGACCGGGAAGGTGAGGATCATCACGATTCCGGGAGCGGATACCTGTGCCTGCTGCGGGACACATGTGATGAGAACCGGCGAAATCGGTATGGTGAAATGCCTTAGTATGATTCATTATAAAAAAGGTGTGAGAATTGAGCTGGTATGCGGCAGAAAGGCCCTTCTCGATTATGAGCGGAAGGTGGACCAGAATGCAGAAATATCCCATCTTCTCTCCGCAAAGCCGTATGAGACAGCGGAGGCTGTCGAGAGAGTAAAGGAGGAGTTGACGGTGGCGAACCAGAAGCTGAACGCCTGGATCAGTCGGTATTTTGATGGAAGGATAAAGGAGCTCGCAAAGCAGGAAGCTTTTCTGATTGATTTTGAAGAGGATATCGACCGAAACAGCTGCCGGAAGTTCTGTGACAGGCTTGTGAAGGAATCCATGGCACCTACCTGCGCCGTAATTACGGCGCAGGTAGACGAAAAGGGCGTCTATGCGTACTGCATCTGCAGCTCTGCCGTCAATCTGAGAAATCTCACGAAGACGATCAACTCCAGCCTGGACGGGCGGGGAGGCGGAAGTCCGGAGATGATCCAGGGATCCTTTCACGCAGAGAAAGACAGGATACAAGAAGTCCTAACCGAAATTTTTAGTGCATAAGCTCTTCGAAAACGCATCCAGGCACGTCACACGCGAAGCGCGTGTAAGTGCCAGGATGCGATTTCGAAGGCAACAGGTATGAGGATGAAGCGCGAAAGCGCGGAATCCGAATGCCTGTAGGATTGCGGGAGTGCGAAGCACGGAGCAATCCGTAGCTTATGCAGAATGGAAGAGAGCTCTAGGAAAACGCATGCAGGCACGTCACACGCGAAGCGCGTGTAAGTGCCAGGATGCGATTTCGAAGGCAACAGGTATGAGGATGAAGCGCGAAAGCGCGGAATCCGAATGCCTGTAGGATTGCGGGAGTGCGAAGCACGGAGCAATCCGTAGCTTATGCAGAATGGAAGAGAGCTCT